>ERZ842401.3718-NODE-3718-length-18603-cov-3.396916_pt1 | contig 18603 bp, 20 predicted proteins | sample MGYA00521270_ERZ842401 | MGnify/ENA primary metagenome ERZ842401 (study PRJEB31892, sample SAMEA3878208) | bioreactor metagenome | biome: Moose rumen | place: Sweden | collected 2011-10 | study: EMG produced TPA metagenomics assembly of the PRJEB12797 data set... | reverse complement strand
GGAAAAAGCAGGAAATTCTAAAAAAACTGCACGATTTTGACTCTGATTGCATAAAAACCGAATTGGAACATATTTGCAAAACTGCGCAAAATAACGACCAACAATCCGAAACGGAAAAACGCCTTGAAACAGCACGAAATTCATTCATCAAAAAACAAACAGTCATTCTGGGCACAAAGCGATTTTTGAGAAGAAATAAGAATCGAATTTTAGCTTCAGCCGCCGCACTTTTAGTGCTCTCATGGTTTGCTTCGGGAATCATACGGCAAAATGCAAATCTCGTCGACATTGCGCTCGAGATAATCCGCATGCCGACCGTAATATCCCGCGCGAACCGCCGTTGCTCCGAAGCCGCGATTGCCGCGCGGAGCATACGACGCCCAATACATGATATTCTCGGTCTCTTCGCCTGTCTCGACCTTCGGAATGATGATGTTCTGAATGCCGGCGTCCAGCAACTGTTTGATGATGCCGGTTCCGGCTTGCGGAATGCGAACGACCGGCGTCATGTCGAAAGGAGCAATCGCGCGCGCAATCGCGAGGATCGTTTGAACGGTGTGCGGACCGTGCTCGCCGTCGACGAACAGCCAATCGTAATTTGACGTCGCGAGAATTTCGGCAACGTCCGGCGAAGTCGTCTCCTGCCCCACACCGTACTGCAATACGCCGGATTCAATTCCGTGCTTGAATTTGTTTTTCAGATAATCTCTCACCATCGGCATTGTAAAATCCCTCCGATCAAAATGCCGTTTAACTGTTCCAATCGAAATTTTAGCATTTTCGCCGTTGATTGCAATTTACAGATTCATCAATTCGTCAAGTCGACGCGCTCCGGCAGGTATTGTTTGAGTTCCGATGGCAACCCCGCCTCGAGAACGGTTGCAAATTCTTCGATCGGGATCGGCATTTTGTCGATCAACCACTCGCAAACGAGCTGCACCGTTCCGAACACGTACAGTTTCAACAGCATTTCGATCCGAAGCGGCAAATGTCCGTCTCTCTCAATGAACTCTCGCAATGCCGTGAAATGTATGCGCGAAACATGATTGAGGAACGAGAGTTCTGCCCCGAAGTATTTTTGATCGCGTTGATGATGAAACGTCGATTGGCGGCGAAATATTTCAGGAAATCGACGATCGCCTCGCGCAATTCATAATCGGAACCGAGCCGATTGATGATATTTTTGACGGGCGCGGCGTAAATCTGCACGATCAGATCATATTTGTCTTGAAAATGATTGTAAAAAGTCGTCTTTGTCAAGCCGCAATTGTCGACGATACTTCGTATGGTGATCTTGTCGACGCTTTTGACATTCGACAGCTCGACGAACGACTTGGCGAGCAATTCTTTGGTTGTCATTCCGCTCTCTCCGTCGGTAATTTTTTTGATCATTATCCGAAATCGGCGGCGCATTGTCAATCGAGTCGAAATGTGATATCATACAAAAAAAGTTTTCGACGGGAGGGCTGTCGGTTGTCGTATCACTTCGCGCGATTGATGAGCCGATTGATCTGTATTCTGCCATGGCGAATTTGTTTGATGCTCGCCGATTTGATTGCGGCACTTGCATGGATTTTTTTGCCGAGTCGACGCAAGAAACTCTCGCGCGAAAATATCATGCGCTGTCTGCATGTCGACCGGCAGGAGGCGGAGCGCATTTCAAAAGCCGCCGCCGTTCAATACGGGCAGGTTCTGATTGAAGTGTTGCGATTTCCGAAACTTCGCCGGACAATGAAATCGCATGTCGAGATCGAAGGGCTGAATTACTTGACGGAATATCTGAATTCGCCGACACGGAACGGAAAAGGCGCGGTGATAGCAACGTGTCATTCGGATAATTGGGAGCTGATGGGCGGCGCGTTTGCGCAATACGGAATCAGTCTGGTCGGCGTTGCGAAGAAGCAAAAGTCCGGCGGCATGGATCGGTTCATCAACGAATATCGAACGCTGATCGGAATGCACATCACGTACAAAACCGGCGTGCGAGAGATGTTTCAGATGCTGACGGACGGTTGGTTCATCGGCTTGATAATGGATCAAGACACCAATCGACACGACGGTACAGTGGTGAAATTCTTTGATGAGCCGACGAACTTCATGCCGGGCGCGGCATCGATGGCGCGATTTAAAGACATTCCGATCTTCCCCGCCTTCATGCATCGGACGGCAACTCGGACGCATAAGTTGATCGTTTATCCTCCGCTCTTCGTCGAAAAGACGCGAGACAAACGCGAGGACTTGCGTCGGACGACACAGCAATTGGCGACTCTGATCGAACAGCACATTCGGCAATATCCGGAGCAGTGGTTTTGGTTGCACGATCGATGGAAGTCGATGCGCGAGGAGTTTTCGCCCGACGAGCTTGCGGAATTACGCAAAATCCTGTAGAATGCATTAAAAAAAGGAAGTGATACCTGCCTTGCCGCAACAAACAACAATCAAACGCGAAGTGACCTGCTTCGGAGTCGGACTGCATTCCGGTCGCGAAGTCAACATGTTTCTTAAACCCGCGCCCGTCGACAGCGGCATCGTCTTTGTACGCACCGATCTCGAAAGTAGACCGACAATCCGAGCCGTCGCCGAAAACGTCACCGCCACGGTTCGCGCGACTACTCTCGAAGAGAACGGCGTCAAGGTCTTCACCGTCGAGCATCTGATGAGTGCACTTCACGTGCATCAAATTGACAACTGCTTCGTCGAGCTTGACGCCGAAGAACCGCCCGTTATGCTCGGAAGCTCAATCGACTTCTTCAACCTGCTCAAAATTGCCGGTTCGATCGAACAAAATGCCGCGCGGAACGAAACAATCATTGATCGGATTTATCGCATCGACGATCAAACGGGCAACGGTCGGCGATTCATCATCGCATTGCCGTATGACGGCTTTCGAGTGTCATTCACGTCGATCAATCCGCATCCGCTGATCGGAATTCAGTATGGCGACTTCGATATCGACAAGGAAACTTACGCGCGCGAAATCGCTCCCGCGCGGACGATTGCTTACGAGCCGGAAGTCGAAATGCTCCATAAGATGGGGCTCGGACTCGGCGGCACGCTCGAAAACGTCATTGTCTATAACGACGACGGCTGGCGAAACGATCTGCTCTTCCCCGACGAACTCGTCCGCCATAAAATCCTCGACGTGATCGGCGATATGCGTTTGGCGGGCATTTTCAGAGGTCATATTATTGCCGCCGCCGCAGGGCACGCACTCAATACAAAACTCGCCAAAATGATCTGCAATAAGAAAGGTGATTGAATTGCAATTGGACATCAACGAGATCAAAAAAATCCTGCCGCATCGCCCGCCGATGTTGCTGGTCGATCGCATTTTGGAGATCGAGCCGTTCAAATCGGCGACGGGCTTGAAAAACATCACTATGAATGAGCCGCAATTCGCCGGACATTTCCCCGACAACCCGATCATGCCGGGCGTACTGTTGCTCGAGGCAATGGCGCAAGTCGGCGGTATCGCCTTACTCTACGAGAATAAATATCGCGGCATGGTTCCGCTCTTCGGCGGCATGGATAACATCAAATTCAAAAAACCCGTGATACCGGGCGATCAACTGATCACAAAAGCCGAAATTACGAAAGTGCATGGACTTTTCGGACGCCTGCACACGGACGGTTTTGTTGACGATCAACTCGTCGCGCAGGCGGATTTTACATTTGCATTGAAAAAGCCCGACGAAATGTAAGATTCTCGAAGCAAATCGGAGCAATCGAATTGAATTGCCGAATCTGCGCGGCGAGGAATTTCTTCAATCGCAAAAGCAATCGGCAATGCGATTTTATTCGACGCCACAATCACGCGGCTCCTTCGGACTGTATCATCAGAAACTGCAACTTAGCCGGAGGAGTTGAAAAAAATGATAGTGGAAGCAGGAAGAAAAATGACTGCAAACATACATCCGAGCGCGGTGGTGGCTCCGAGTGCGCGCATTGCCGACGGCGCGGAGATCGGTCCGTACTGTGTGATTGGCGAAAATGTCGAGATCGGCGAGGGTTCCGAAATCGGACCGCACGCCGTAATTCATGGCTGGACTTCGCTCGGCAGAAACTGCAGAGTGTTTCAATTTGCGTCAGTCGGCGAGGAGCCGCAAGACCTGAAATTCAAAGGCGAGAAGAGCTACACCTTCATCGGCGATCGAACCGTCATTCGCGAGGGCGCGACGATTCATCGGGCGACGGGTGAAGGCAACGAGACGCGCATCGGCTCCGATTGCCTGTTGATGGCATACATTCATGTTGCGCATAATTGCGTGCTCGGCAATCACGTGATCATGTCGAATTTGGCGAGTTGCGCGGGGCATGCGATTGTCGAAGATCGCGTCGTGATCGGCGGCATGGCGGGCGTGCATCAGTTTGTCAAGATCGGACGCAACGCAATGGTCGGCGGCATGTCGAAACTCGTGCAGGACGTGGTGCCTTATACGATTGTTGACGGGCATCCGGCAAAAGTCGTCGGTTTGAACAGCGTTGGAATTTCGCGCGCGGGGATTCCGCTCGAAGCTCGGCATAACATCAAAAAGGCGTATAAAATCCTGTATCGCTCGGGCTTGACCTTGGCGGAAGCAATCGCCGTGATCGAGCAGGAAGTCGATTCGTGCGAGGAAGTCGAGCACTTTTTGAGATTTTTGCGCAATGCCGATCGCGGAATTTGCCGGGAACGCCGCGCCGAAGATTGAAGGAGTGAACGTTTTGGATAGAATAGGATTGTTGGCGGGCGTCGGCAAACTGCCTGTCGAATTTGCGCGCGCCGCCTCTCAATCCGGTTACGAAGTCTACGCCGTGGCTTTGCTCGAGCAAACCGATCCCGCCGTTGCCGACTTCGCAAAAGATTTTCAGCGCATCAGCGTTGCGCATCTCGAGGCGATTTTGAATTACATCAAAGAAAACGACATTCATCAGGTGACGATGATCGGCAAAGTGACGAAGGAGTTGCTCTTCAACGGCAAGATCATGCCGGACGTGAAAATGCTCGAGTTATTGCTGTCGTTGCCCGATCGAAACGACGACACGATCATGATGGCGTTCGTGCGCGAGCTCGAAAAGATTGATTGCAAGACGTTCGATCAGACGGCGTTGATCAAGCAATTGATGCCTCCGCGCGGCGATTTCACTCGACGCATTCCGACAGACGCCGAGCGTTCGGATATGGATTTCGGCTTCCAAGTGGCAAAAGCACTCGGCGGCCTCGATATCGGGCAGACGGTCGTGGTTAAAAACCGCGCGATCATGGCGGTCGAGGCGATTGAAGGCACGGACGAATGCATTTTGCGCGGCGGTCGACTCGCAAACGGCGGAGCGATCGTCGTCAAGGTAAGCAAGCCGCAACAGGATAAGCGATTCGACGTACCGACAGTCGGAGTGCGGACGCTCGAGAAGATGATCGAAGTCGGAGCGGTTGCACTCGCGATTGAAGCCGGACAGACACTGGTTGTCGAGCGCGAGAAGATGATCGCGCTTGCCGACGAACATAACATTGCAATCACGGCGATTTGATTTTGCATGAAGATAATGTTTTCCGCCGGAGAAGTGTCCGGCGATATTCACGGCGCGGCAATTGCCCGCGAGATTTTGATGATCGATTCGTCGATTGAAATGATCGGCTTCGGCGGCGATCGAATGGCGGCGGCGGGCGTTCGCCTCGTTCGCAATTGCAAGGAATTCAGCATCATGGGCGTCTGGGAAGTGATCAAAAATCTCGGGCGCATTTTTCGATTGCTCGACGAATTGACAGAGTGCATGAAGCGCGAGCATCCCGATATTCTGGTGCTGATCGATTATCCGGACTTCAATTGGCGGCTCGCAAAACGCGCGAAGCAACTCGGCATCAAAGTATTTTCTTACATCCCGCCGTCGGCATGGGCATGGCGTAAGGGGCGCGCGAAAGATTGCGCGGCGATCGCCGATCAATTCGCGGCGATCTTTCCGTTCGAGGTCGAAGTGTATCGGCAGGCGGGAGCCAACATCACATTCGTCGGCAATCCGATGGTCGACACCGTCAAGCCTTCGATGTCGCAAAACTCCGCGCGGAGTTTTTTTGATGTTCGATCGGAAGATCATGTGATCTTGCTGATGCCCGGCAGTCGTCGGCAGGAGATCAAATTCCTGTTGCAACCGATGCTCGAAGCGGCGCGCTTGATCTCAAAACGGCGATCGGACATAAAATTCTTCCTGCCGGTGGCGGACAGCGTCGATCGAGTCGCGCTCACGACTGCAATTGCGAGGAGCGGAGTCGACGTGAAACCTGTCGGCGAGCATCGATACGATCTGATGTCGATAGCGGATTGCGCGGCGGCGGCGAGCGGCACGGTTATCCTCGAGGCGGCACTGCTCGGAATGCCTTGCGTCGTGCTTTACAAAATGGCGGCGTTGAATTACTTCATTGCGAAACGCTTCGTGCACATCGACCACTTCAGCCTGCCCAACATTCTGCTCGACAAAAAAATACAGCCCGAGCTTTTGCAAGATCAAGTCGAACCTGCTAGAATATCGGCAGAGTTACTGAAATTGATGCGCGGCGAACCGAATCGCGAGCGAGTTGTCGAAGAGTTGCGGCTCGCATGCGAAAAGCTCGGCAAATCCGGAGCCGCTCATCGAACCGCGCGACTCATCATCAATGCAATCGGAAGTGTTTCATGAAAAATTACAAGCGTCTGCTGGTTTACATCAAACCATACCTGAAACGCCTCGGCGTCGCAATCATCTGCATCGTCTTCGCGGCGGCGGCAAACCTCTACGTCCCGTGGATCATCAAAGACATGATCGACCAAGTGCTCGCCGAAAAAAACATGGCGTTGCTCAATTTGATTGCAATCGGCATCGTCGTCGTGTTTTTCTTCCGCGGCATTTTCTACTTCGGTCAATCGTATCTCGTATCGTATATCGGTCAGCGCGTGATCATCGACGTGCGCGAAGTGATGTTTCGCAAGTTTCAGCGCATGCCGATGGCGTATTTCGACAAGCATCAGACCGGCGAGACGATGAGCTACATCACCAACGACGTGGAGGCGATACAAGCCGCGCTCGTCGACAATCTGATCGAGCTGTTCACCGAGGCGTCGATTTTGATCGGCTCGATTGTGATGATGTTTCTGCTCGATTGGAAGCTGTCATTGCTGACGTTGATCACCGTGCCGCTCGTCGCGTCTTGCATGCGCATTTTCGGCAGGAAGATCAAGGCGAACGGCACCGTCATTCAAGAGCGGATGGCGGAGATCACTTCGCTGTTGCAGGAGTCGATTTCGTCAATTCGCGTCGTCAAGTCGTTCGTGCGTGAGGATTATGAAATCGATCGCTTCTGCCGACAGAACGAGTTGAATTTCCAAGCCGTGATGAAAAACGTGCAATTGAATTCGCTGTTGACACCGATGGTCGAGTTTCTCGCGGCATTGGCGGTAACGGCGTTGGTTTGGTACGGCGGCTATGAAGTCGTCAACGGCGTGCTGACGGCGGGCGAATTGGTGGCGTTCTTGACATACGCGGTCAATCTCGCGAATCCCGTCAAGCGACTGTCGAGGATTTACGGGCGCATGCAAAAAGCACTGGCGGCGGTCGATCGCATATTCTACGTGCTCGATCTCGAAGAGGCGGTCAACGACAAGTCGGACGCGAAAATTCTGCCGCAAGTGTCGGGGCATGTCTCGCTCGAGAATGTGAGTTTCTCGTACGACGGCACGCACAACGCGCTCGAGAATGTATCGTTCGAGGTAAAGCCCGGGCAGATGATCGCGTTTGTCGGACCGAGCGGCGCGGGCAAGTCGACGATCGCCAATCTCATTCCGCGCTTTTACGATGTTTCGAGCGGCGCGATCAAGATCGACGGCTTTGACATTCGAGACGTAACGCTGAATTCATTGCGCTCGCAGATCGGAATCGTACCGCAGGAGACGCTGTTATTCAGCACTTCGATCATGGAAAACATTCGCTACGGACGATTGGATGCGACGGACGTCGAAGTGCTCGAGGCGGCGCGCGCGGCAAATGCGCATGACTTCATAACGCAAATGCCGGAAGGCTATCAAACAGTGATCGGGGAGCGCGGGCTGGCATTGAGCGGCGGTCAGAGACAGCGCGTTGCGATTGCGCGAGCGATTTTGAAAGACCCGCGCGTATTGATCCTCGACGAGGCGACGAGTGCGCTCGACACCGAGTCGGAAAAAATCGTCCAAGCCGCGCTGGATAAACTCATGCTTGGACGAACATCATTTGTGATCGCGCATCGCCTCTCGACGATCTTCGATGCGGATTGCATATTTGTAATCGAGCACGGGCGCGTCGTCGAGAAGGGCTCGCACTCGGAATTGCTGAAACTGGGCGGACTCTACTCTCATCTCTACAACATTCAGTTCGGCGAGCATTAACAGCTTGTCGTCGGCAGTCGAAATCCATCGTTTGATACCGAGCTTGAGGAGTTTGTCGAACGGCGGCGGAATTATGAATTTCGCGTTGAAAATCGTGCCGGAAACTCTCGAAAAAATTCTTTCGTTTCGATAGGTGATAAAATGTCTGATCTCAAAACCAAAATCGCTGTCTTGTCAAACGTCAACGCCGACTTCATTGCTCGACAGCTGAAGAAAGATTTTGCCGTTTGTCCTTCGATCGGCTACGGCGACATTTGGGGGCATCTCCTCAACACAAATTCGACTTTGCATCAATTCGAGCCGAAGTTGATCTTCATTCTGATTGATATCAATCGACTGCTCGAGTCTGCTTTCGAGCCGAAAGATCGCAAGGCGATCATCGATGATTGGTTCGGCATGGCGGAGTCTGCAACGCCGACGGCTTTTGAATATTTCATATCGGATGTGGTTTTCGACGGCGATATTTCCGATCTCGACGAGTTTGACAACGATGTTTTGGAAAATTATTGGCTCGAAAGACTCGGCGAGTTGCTCGGTCGGCATGCAAACATTCATCGCTTTTCGCTGAAGAAGATCGTCACCGAATTCGGCGCGAAAAATATGTTTGATGCAAAGATGTGGTATATGGGGAAGTTGCCTTTCTCGCACAACGGCAATGTGCAACTCGCGGCGGGAATAAAAAATGCGATCGATTGTTTCACTCGCGTTCCGAAAAAGGTTTTGGTTTTGGATTTGGACAATAAGTTGTGGGGCGGCGTACTCGGCGAAGACGGCATTGAAGGCATCGCGCTCGGAGACGACGGCGTCGGTGCGATCTACAAAGACGCGCAACGTCTGATCAAAAAAATGCAGCAACGCGGCGTGATGCTCGCCGTCAGCTCGAAAAACAATCGCTCGGACGTCGAAGAACTCATTCGCATATGTTGCTCCGCGCGGAAGATTTTGTTTCGATCAAAATCAATTGGCGAGATAAGGTCGACAACATTTCGGAAATGGCGCGGGAGCTGAATCTCGGATCGGCGTCGTTTGTCTTTTTGGGCGACATGGAAGCCGAGCGCGAGAATGTCCGAATGCGGCTTCCCGAGGTCGTCGTTGCGGATTTCCCCGCCAATGTCGAACAATTGCCGGAATGTCTCGAATCAATCTACGAGCGGTTTTTTAAGAAGCTCCGAGCCACGACCGAGGACTTGACGAAAACGCGGCAATATCTCGAGGAAGAACGACGGCAAGCTGCGAGTCAGGGAATGGACTACGATACGTTTTTGAAAAGTCTCAACCTTCGTGTGAAGCGCGTCGACTTTGATGAAAAATCCAAGAACAGGATCGTGCAATTAATCAACAAGACGAATCAGTTCAACTTGACGACGCACCGTCGCAATTTGACCGAGATCGAGCGGTTTTTGAAAGACGGCGGCGAGATTTTCGCGTATCAAGTTTCGGATAAATTCGGAGACTACGGTATCGTGGCGGTAATTCTGCTCGACATGCGTATTCCGAAAATCGATACGTTTTTAATGAGTTGCCGGATCATGGGCAAGCGATTGGAAAATTTTTTCATCGATCGGATCGAAAACGAATTGTTGCATGAAGGATTTGAAACTTTGAAGGCAGAATACATTGCGTCGGCAAAAAACATGCCGGTTGCCGATTTTTACGACGGCTTGGGTTACGTTCGACATGAAAACGACGGAGGCACGGTGCAATATTCGATCGAACTGAAGTCGCGACCGGTGCGCAAATTCTTTGTTGATGAAGAGAAGGAGTGATAATTGTGGAAGAAAAATTGATTGAGTTGGTCGCCGACGTTTTGGAAGTTGATGCGGCGGACATTAACGGCGAGACGCGCCTTGCGGATTTTGAGCAATTCGATTCGATTACGGCGTTGATTATTTTGTCGCGACTTAAAGAAGAATTGGGGTTGGATATTCCGCTCAAGAAGGCGTCTTCGATCAATAAAGTTTCCGATTATGTCAAATATGCCGCAAAAAAATAATTGAGGAGTTCGGATTATGTTTGATTTCAAAAACAAAAAGATATTGGTTCTCTCGCCGCACACGGACGACGGCGAAATTGCATGCGGCGGAACGATTGCAAAAATGAACGACACAGGGGGGGGTTCAGAAATTCATTGGGCGATCTTCTCGACATGTGAAGAGTCCGTGCCCGAAGGATTTCCGAAAAATGCACTCGAAACGGAATCACGGGCGGCGACGAAATTTCTCGGTGTCAAACCGGAGAATTTGACAATCTTTCATTACCCGGTCAGACGTTTCAGCGAGCACAGGCAAGACATTCTCGAGGATATGGTGAAAATCAATCGCCGAGTGCATCCCGATCTCGTCTTCCTGCCGAGCGAAGGCGACATTCATCAGGATCATCACGTCATTGCATGCGAAGGCAAGCGTGCTTTCAAAAAGACGAATATGCTCGCTTACGAAGAAGTGTGGAATGATTTCCACAGCGACACGACATTTTTGATTGCTTTGGAAAAACAACATGTCGAAGCAAAAATCGCGGCGTTGAATTTTTACGAATCGCAAAAGGCAATCCGAAATTACGTGACGGACGAGTTTATTGAGAGTTGGGCGCGGGTGCGCGGCGTTCAGATGGCGCAACCGAATGTTCAATTTGCGGAAGCATTTTCGGTTATCCGATTGCTGGCGATTTGAATGCGTGAGGGGGAGTCCGAATCAAATGTTTGAATTTCAAATCAGCCGATTGAAAGATTTGTCTCCGAAATACGAAACCGCGCGCGAGTTCGTCATTCGGCGTTGCGTCACGCTCGACGCATTGCAAGACGAGTCGCTGATTTTTGTCAAAAAACCGGCATCGGAAGAATTGTTGTCTCGATTGAAGCAATTGAAAAACTGCCTGATCATTCTGTTGCCGGGCGAAACTTCGGATGCTTACGATGAGATCAAACGCGAGAATATGGTGATTGAATCTCCGAAGCCGCGATTGGATTTTGCGCGGATATTTCAATTTATTCTCGATAACTCGGAAAAAACTCGCGGCGAGCCGTTTATTCCGAAGTCGGGATTTCAATGCGGAAAAAACGTCATCATCGGATACGGCACGATTATTGACGAAAATGTTCGGATCGACAATAATGTCGTGATCGGCGATAATGTTCACATCGGAAAGAACTGCCGAATTATGTCGGGCGTGATCATCAATGACAACGTCGTGATCGGTGAGCGGTGTGTAATTCGCGAACAATCGGTGATTGGCGGTTGGGGCTTCGGTTTCGAGCGCGATGATGAAGGCATTCCGATCAGATTGCCGCATGTCGGCGGCGTCAGGATCGGGCATGACGTCGAAATCGGCGCGTTTAATACGATTGTCGGCGGCACTTTTAAACCGACAACAATCGGCGATTATACAAAGTCTGACGATCATGTGCACGTCGCGCATAATTGTCGTATCGGCTCGGCTTGTATGTTGACTGCGAATGTGACTTTCAGCGGCAGCACGACTGTCGGCGACAGATGTTGGCTCGGCGTAAATGCATCGACAATTCAGGGGACGGTGATCGGCAACGATTGCTTCATCGGAATGGGTTCGGTCGTCAAAAAAAATGTTCCGGACGGCGTGACGGTAAGCAACAATCCGGCGCAGACGCTCGAAGAACTTGCCTTGCAACGCCGCATCTTCAACAAACTCAAGAAACAATTTAAAGACGCGTTGTAAACAAAAAAAAACGCGCTTCCGCGCGGAATATTGATATACAGTCGTCGAGCCGTTTCATTCGACGGCGTTTTTTTTTTATTGTGTCCGATTTTGATTGTTGCGGAGCAACGCTTCTTTCAATCGCCCTTCGATCGCAATCAATTCCTTTTCTGCCGCCTGCCTCTTCCGACGTCCTTCTTCCTGTATCCGAACCGTTTCCTCGATTGTAGAGATCAAGTCTTCATTGACTTTTTTGACCGTGTCGATGTCGACGATGCCGCGCTCGTTCTCCTTCGCCGTGTCAATCGTATTTTGCTTGAGCAGTTCGGCATTTCGTTTCAACAGATCATTCGTCGTGTCGTTGACTGCTTGTTGAAGCGCAAGCACGTCGCGTTGCCGCGTCAGCCCCAGCGCGATCACCATCTGATTTTTCCACAGCGGGATCGTGTGATAGATCGCCGTCTGCACACGCTCGATCAGCACTTTATCGTTGTTTTGTATCAGCCGAATTTGCGGTGCGGTTTGTATCGCCAAGGTTCGGCTGATTTTTAAGTCGTGCACTTTTTTCTCGAAGCGATTGACGCTCTCCTCGAAATCCGCCACGACCTGCACCGCCATCGGATTATTCGACGCCGATGCCTGCTGTTTCAGTTTCGGCAACGTTACATTCCGCATCTCTTCGACTTTTTCTTCGCCCGCGCGGATGTATAATTGCAACTCCTTGAAATACTCCAAATTCTTTTCGTAAAGCCCGTCGAACATTGCCACGTCTTCGAGCATCTGCACTTTCGATTGCTCCAAACCCATTTCGATCCGCTCGACTTGCGTCGACAGCTTCTCGTAGCCGTCTTTGATCTCTTCAGCCTTGTTCATCATCGAGCCGATTATCGGCAACCGACTCAAGAAACTCTTCTTCTCGGTCGTGTCGAATTCTCGCACTTTGCCGACCAGATCATTCAGCAATTCGCCGACATGCCCGCTGTCCTTAGTCCGCACTTTCGACAAAATACTGTCCGAAAACGCCGCGATCTCTTTTTGCGCCGGTACTCCGTACGTCAACGCCGCCGAACTCTCCATCAGATTGATGTTGTCTTTAATCTCCGCAACCTTGCGCTTTTCCTCCGGCGTAAGTGCTTCAACCTGTTGCGTGATCTTCGCAATTTCCTGCTCCGGAATCACTTCCGCCACCGCTTGCGATTGCGTCGATTCCGCGCCTTTTGCCGCCATCAGATCATCTAAATTTATCTCTGCCACATTCATCGCTCCCATCAATTGTCTTTGACGTATTGATTATAAAAATCGTCAATCGGCATGAACAAATATCTCACGCCCTCGAGCAAACCGATCCACGTCGGCAACGTCGTCCAGCTGAAGATGAAATACAGCACGCCCAGCAATGTCTTGCCTTGATAGAACTTATGCGCGCCGACCGTGCCGAGGAAAATCGCCAATGCCGATTGAATCATCTTTTGTCGAATGACGGCAGGACGTTCGCCGTCGGGAATGGCGGAAACTTCCCGCCTGTCCGGACGAGCGGCTCGCGGCGGATATTTACGTCCGATTTGCGTCGGGATTTCTTCAAAAATCTTCTCGTCATCGTCGGTCGTCATCGTCGTCGTCGACTTCGTCAACCCCTCGCTTCGGAGATGTTCTTCCATTACGCGCAATTCGGCTTCGGTTGCCAACATCTGATCGTTGACGATGCGCTCGAGTTGTTCCGAGTACGCCGCTTCCAAGCCGCCGAGCGTGTCTTTGATCTTCGTTTTGAGCTCACGCACGCGATCCGTCGTCAATTGCGTCTCGTCGAGCTCCTCGAATTTTTTGATCATCCGCACCGTCCGATCTTGATAATAATCGACGAACTTCGACGCAATCAAAATCCGATTCGGCTCCTTCTGCATCTGCCGAAGAATATTTTTGCCGACATTTTGCAATTTCTTCAACCGCTCGGTGAGTTCTTTGTCGCGAGACGATTTGATTCGTTGCTCGATGAATTGAAAATCTTCGATCGCCTTGTCGTATTTCTCTTGCAACAGTGCCGCGCGCTCTTCTTCGATGTCTTTCAACTCGAGCCGCGCCGGTTGATTTTTTTTCATTCGATTGTAACCGATCGAAATGCCGCCGATCACTATCGACAACACCATTATGATCATCATCAAATTGTCTTCGTCCATGATACTCACCCCTCACCGTAATTCTATCACAGTCAAACAAATCCCTGCAATCAAAAATCTTTTTAGAGGAAATTTCACGACTCGGTTGAATACGATCCGCAAACTCGATGTGCGAGGAGGCGATATCAAATTGATTATGGAGAAATTGGCGGAGGCAACCGGCGGCGAGAGTTTTCGAGCGCATAAATATAATCTCGATCTCGTCAATGAGCGTCCGTCGATCGAGTACGGCGAGGAGAAACAACTCTCCTGCAATGCGCGCGGCGAAACCAATCCGTCTCGCAATTACAGATCGCTCGCCGAGAAGAGTCGTAAGCTGATTGAGCTCGGCGTTCAGTACCTGACGTATTTTCTCGACGGCTCGCGGCGCGTTTTCAAAGTCGACGACATTGCTTACGGCAAGTCCGGCGGCAGGAAGATTTTTTATCCCGTGATTGCGGGGCAGGTCGGGATTGCCTGTTGTCGACGCCGGAACAAAAAACTCGCGCCCGAGAAGTTCGATCGGCGATTTCTGTTGGCGTTGCCGGACATTGCCGACGCCAATCGCTTGAGCGGTTTTTGGGCGGCTTGCACGAAGAAATTGAACGACGTCGACGCACTTCGGCGATTGGACATTCGCTTCGAGGAGATTCTTCGATACAACACGTCGAGGGACGAGAAGAAGTTCGAGGATCGCGCCGTCGCTCAAATTATGAGTTTCATGAATAAGCGCGAGCAGGAAACAGTCGCCGAGCTCGTCCGCGACGGCAAACTCAATCAAAACAATTATCTCGTCAAGGACGGCTCGCTCGAGTATCTGCCGCTCGACAAAAAAGCCGATAAGCAGGCATTGCGGCGTTTCAAAAACAATTATTGTTGGGTGCTCGGAGTGTCGAAGACGTTCAATCCCGACGCGTGTCTCGACGCGAGGAAGAAAGCCAATCACGGTTTCATTGCCGAGTTGCCGCTCCATCATCGGACTCCGGCAATTTGTTTCGAGAACAGAGACTTGTTCGGCGACGCGAAGTTTGCGGTGTGGTACATTCGCTTGCGCGACAAACTCCGCACCCCGTTCGACGGCGTGATTAAGGTCGAAAAAATGCTCGTCACCGAGGAAGAGCTCAAGTACGGCATGAATTCCGAGGCGATCGACGTGTTGAGCGCGCTGTTGATCAACGAGCGCAATCCGGTTTGCTACGGCTCCGACCTGCGCTGGGCAAATCATCTCTACCCGATTTATCTTACCGAGACATTCATCAAGTCGAAATACATCGGCACAGCCGGTTTTCTGCAATTGTTTTGAATGAGGTGATCCAATGAAGCAAAAGCCGATCGGGCGCGTGATTGCCACCGAGCGCACGCCGACCACCATCGACAAGTTCCAATTCTGGATGAATGACGACGAAAAACTCCGCGCCTTCGATGTCGTCAAAGTCAAACACATCGACGACTCGTATTCGTACGGCGTGATTGAAAACATCTCGCACATCACGGACGCGACGAGTTTCTTGACGAATTTCATATCGAGCGACTTCGGCAATCCCGAGCTCGAGGCTCCGACCGTTCGTTTCGGAATGAATTTCGCCGAGGCGAGTGTGTCTTTCAACAGCAAGCATCTCGATACGCCCGTGCATAACAACGCCGCCGTCTTCCGCGCGGAGCCGAACGAAATTCTCTTTGCGCTCGGGCTCGACAAAATTCAAAATCCGCTCGCATGCGGCATGATCAGAATGTACGCAGGCACCGACGCCGAGATCAATCTGCCGGTTCATTTCAACTCGAAATTCCTGCTCGGACCGGAAGGCGCGCATCTCAATATCTCCGGCATCAGCGGGCTCGCCGCGAAAACTTCTTACGCCATGTTTCTGATCAAATCGATCCAAGATCATTACATCGGCAATCAAACCGACGAGACGGTTGCGTTCGTGCTGTTCAACGTCAAGGGCAGAGATTTGATGGCGGTGCATCGCGAAAACGACGACGCCGAAACCGTCCGCGAGCAATATCTGAAGATGGGCTTGACGCCGAAGCCTTTCGAGCGCGTCCGATATTTCATTCCGTTCGCGCAGAGCACGTATCTGTCGAGAGACGACGTCGAGAATTACATTTCCGCGCGGCTGTTGAAGAAATTCAAGTACACGTACGCGGACGACCGCGAGAGTATCGAGATGCTGTTTGCGGATATCGACGATCCGAATCAAACGATGGAGTCGATCATCAGCAAGATCATCGACGATTCCGATCCGGAGTTCGGCAGCATTTCGTCGTGGGACGGCTTCCTCGGCAAGCTCGGCGAGATGTCACAAAAATCGTCCGGCAAGGGCGGCAATGAAATTTCGGTTTTGAGCTGGCGCAAATTCAAGCGCATCATCAACAAGACGATCAAGAACGACTCGATGTTTGCAAATCGCTGTGACGGCAATTCCGAGTGTCGACTTGCGAGCGAGCTCAAATCGATTGCGCCCAACGACGTTTTCGTGATTGACATTGCAAAACTCTCGTCGGATAAGCAGGCGTTTGTGTTCGGCGACGCCGTCAAGACGATCTACAATCTCAAGCTCGGCGAATACGATGATGAAGGCGTCGAGCCGCCGTCGAAGATCGTGATCTTCATCGACGAACTCAACAAATACGCGTCGAAAGACACGCCGCGATCTTCGCCGATTCTGCAAGTGATTTTGGACGTGACGGAGCGCGGGCGGTCGATGGGCGTGATACTCTTCGGCGCGGAGCAGTTCCGATCGAACATTCATGCGCGGGTGACGGGCAATTGCGCGACGCACGCTTACGGACGGACGAACTCGATCGAGACGGCGGCGGCTGATTATCGCAATTTGCCGCAGACGTACAAAAACATGTTGACGCGGCTCGAGCAGGGCGAATATTTGATCCAAAATCCGATCTTTCGCTCGCTGTTGAAGATTCGATTTCCGAAGCCGATCTATAAGCAATTCAACGATTAGGAGGACGACGATGGCAGAATACAATTTCGGCGCAAACATATTGGAGACACTGACTGTGAGCATGTACAGCGAGCCGAAGACAATTTATCGCGAATACATTCAAAATGCGTGCGACTCGATCGACAAAGCAGTGCGCGAGGGCGTGTTGCAACCGAATGAAGGCGAGATCGTGTTGGAGATTGACAGCGACGCTCGCAAGATCACAATCGAAGACAACGCGATGGGAATTCCGGCGGCGGATTTCAAGCGCGTGCTCGGAAATATCGGAGACTCGGAAAAAGACAAAGACACAGACAAAGGCTTTCGCGGGATCGGACGGCTGAGCGGGCTGGGTTATTGCAGACAATTGATCTTCACGTCGAAATGTCGCGGCGAGAAAGTCGTGTCGATCATGAAAAGTGACGGCGAGATAATGCGGGCAATGATCAACGACAAGGGGAGATACTCGGCGATTGACATGCTGAAAGAGATGAACACATTCGAGATACGTCCGGCGCGAGACGACGACAGAGACGGTTTCAAAGTCGAGTTGATCGACGTGCTTGATACTGCCGATAAAATCATCGGCGATATTCAGGCAATCAAAAATTATCTCGCGTTCGTGTCACCCGCGCCTTACGACAGTACATTCATCTACTCGGCAAAAATTTACGAACACGCGCGCGAACTCAATCAACCGATCGACGAGTACAACATCTTTATCAACGGCGAACGGATTTTAAAAACATACTCGACGACACTCGAAACAGCTCGGAGCGGCGGCGATAAAATTGTCGACGTCGGCTTCAAAGATTTTTACGATGACGACGGCAGTTTGCTCGCGTGGATGTGGATCGGTATTTCGAGATTCAAAGGCAAGCTCGGGCAGAAATGTTTGATGCGCGGCATTCGACTTCGCAAAGAGAACATTCAGATCGGTGACGATAACACCATGCAAAGATTTTTCAGCGAGGAACGCGCGGGGAATTACTTCATCGGCGAAGTGCATGCGATTGCGAAGGATTTGATTCCGGACTCGCAACGCGACTTCTTCAATGAAAACGAGACGTGGTTGAAACTGCAGCTGAAACTGGTCGAATACTTTCGCGATCAATTGCAGAAACTTTATCATTACGGTTCGGACTTCAATTTGATTGCAAAGTACGCGGTCGATCAAGAGGCGTTTGAAGAGAAACGACAACGCAATCTGTTCATCGATGAAGAGCAACTGTCGAAGGCGGAACGGGAGCTCGAAAAATCGAAGCGGCAGGCGGATCGGGCTCGAAAAGCACTCGACAATGCGCGGCAGAATTACGAGGGCGACGAGTTGATGACTTCCGTGCTCGATCAATTGAAACTTGAGTGAACTACTACCTGCATTAATAACTAGAATATCCATATTATCTCCTTTAAATTTAGTCCTGCAATACCGTGATTGCAATTGCCTGTACTATATCATTAACTGTT
>ERZ842401.3717-NODE-3717-length-18606-cov-6.402566_pt1 | contig 18606 bp, 14 predicted proteins | sample MGYA00521270_ERZ842401 | MGnify/ENA primary metagenome ERZ842401 (study PRJEB31892, sample SAMEA3878208) | bioreactor metagenome | biome: Moose rumen | place: Sweden | collected 2011-10 | study: EMG produced TPA metagenomics assembly of the PRJEB12797 data set... | reverse complement strand
GTACCAGGTTGTCCATGCCATACATCGAGTTGGCAAACGAGAAGGACTTCTGCGACACGCGGGCCGTAGCCATGCGGGTGCCACCGTCCATCGAGGTGGCATTGGGGTTGCTCCAGTAGCGGTTCTTGGTGTAGTTGTAGCGCAGGGCCAAATGGTGCATGTCGGTGATGTTCCAGTCCAGACGGGCAAGCAACTTGTAGTTGTTCTCGTCGGCGGGGAAGTTGGTGTAAGAACCCGTGTCATAACCATATTTGTTCTTTACAAAGTCGCTCACGCGAGCCAGATCGGCCAGCGTGGTGCGCGAGATGTACTGGTCGGGGACGGCAACACCGTTCTCCGAGGCACGCCACATGTTCACGATGGTCGGCTGCTTGGTCATCTCACCATTGACAAAGAAGAATAACTTGTCCTTGATGATCGGGCCGCCGATGGTGGCGCCGTAGGTGTTCACCTGGAACTTCTCGCGGGCCTGACCAATCTGGGTGCGCTCAACAGCATCACCGCGCATGTTCTCGTTGCGGTGGAAGATGTAGGCACTGCCGCGGAACTGGTTGGTACCGCTCTTGGTGATAGCGTTCACACCACCACCAATGAAGTTGGTCTGGCGAACGTCGTAGGGCGAGATCACCACCTGCAGCTCCTCGATAGCCTCGATGCTGATGGGGTTACCACCACCGGGCAGGTTGTCGCTCAGACCGAAGTTGTTGTTGAAGTTGGCACCGTCAACGGTGAAGTTGGCGGTACGGCCATCGGTACCAGCAAAACTCATGCCATTGCCGCCATAGGGGGACAGACGGGTAACGTCGGTCAGGCTGCGGGTAACGGTGGGCAGGTTGCTGATCTGCGCACTGTTGATGTTGGTGGCTGCACCAGTCTTCTCGGTCTGGAACTTGCTGCCGATTGCGGTAACCACAACCTCACCCAGTGCGTTGGCGTCAACACTCATGTCAACATCCAGATTGTAGGTCTCGGCCAGGTCAAGGGTGACACCCGTGATCTCACGAGGGCTGTAACCTACATAACTCACGGTGACAGTGTAAGGGCCACCGGGGCGCATACCCTGGATGGTGTAACGGCCATCCATGTTGGTCACTGCGTTGTACTTGGTACCCGAGGGCGTGTGCAACGCGGTAATCGTGGCGCCAATCATCGCCTGTTGATTTTCATCGGTCACAACACCCGACAGGGCCGAGGTCGTCACCTGAGCACTCGATGCCAATGCCACAAAGAACATTGCCACTAATGCCAAAAGTTTTACTGTTCTCAACATACAAAAACTTGTTTTAATTGATAAAAAATTGATGAATTATTATAAATTTGATTGTTTCGCCTTTGGTTTGACAAAAGAATTCGCGCCACATTAGCGGAATATTCCCCGTCTAATGTGGCGCGTTTGTCGCTGGATACCCTGCCTTGCAGCGGGTTAAAATGCTGGCTTGCCGCATCACCGCTACAAGTTAACCTAAAAGGTATGCCGAAAAAACGCTTCAACTTTGTATAAGTATTTTCTCTGTATTCGTAATTCGGGCACAAAATTACTCAAAATTTTCCACCCAGCAATCACAATATTCCATGATTTTATCAACACCTTGAAATTTTAACACAATTAACCTAAAAATTGCCAAAATGTATCCTTTCACTCAGCCGAATGATCACCTTGAATGACATCATGAATACTGCGCAGGGAGAGCTGCCACACACCGGCCGCGTTGTTCGTGTAGGTGTACAGGTCGAGCAACCCGACGACGTCCACAACACCCGTGGGCAACGGGGTGGCAGCAAAATTGGCATGATTGTTGGTGCGCACTACCAAGGTGCGTCCGTTACCGTCGATGAGCGTGCGGTTGGTGTAGTTATTTTGCTCCTCGGCATAGACGGCCTTGCCGTTGGCTTCCTTGAAGGTCAGCCCGTTGATCCTCACGAGGGCGCCTTGGTATTTCATGAGATTGAGGGCAGTGTTCTTGTCGGCGAGGGCATCGAGGGTGATGACCACGGTGTCGATGTTGGCGGGATTGTAGAAGCCATTCAACTCGACCATCGACTCCCACATGGACTGGGACATGAAACTCATGCGCCACTCGTGGTGCTGGCGGTAATTGGCCGTGTCGGGGAAACCCAACTCCTGCTGGCCATTGTACTTGCCCACGTAGGCGTCCTTGAGGTTCAGAACCAGTTCCTGGCCCAGGCGGTATTTCTCGTAGAGGCCGCTCTGGTTGATGGCAATGGTCAGCCCCATGCCCGACTCGTCCTGGAGATAAATTTTCTTGTAAATGTTGCCCGGCTCGTCGCTACTCGTGACCCAGCCATGGATGACGATGTCATCCTTGATGGTGTCGATGTAGTTGACATCGTCTTGCCAGCACAGGGCCTTGAAGTCGGCAATGGTCATGTTGGGAGAATGCTCAGCGGTGGGTAGCACCATCGGAGGACGGTCAAACTCGTTGCTGCAAGAGGCGACAAGCGACAGGAACAACACTCCAGCGAACACTACGTGCGGCATGGAGAGCGATACTTTAATCTTAGATTTAAAAGACATCATAAAAACACATATTTATATATTACAACAAAGGAATCTACCTGAAATCAAATCCGCAAAAAAATCAGCGCCACATTAGCGGTTCATCCCATCTAACGCAGCGCAGCAGACAGCGGCCCATACACGCACTTGCACCCATGCAAGGACACACCATTGCCCAGACGGCAACAGGCTATCCAGAAGGGTTTACAATGACATAATATAATGTAAAAGCGCATGATTCTTTCTTCTTTGCGCACAAATGTACACATTTTCCGCCAAGCGGCAATAAGCGCCTGACAGATTTCACAAAATTTAGTATTTCAAGCAGTTATTGTAACCATTCAGCCATTCGCCTACAGTAGCGTCCCACACTAAGTCGCTAAGCCGCTAGTTTTGAACTACGAATTACACGAATTGAACTAATGGCATCCGCACACAATTTTTATCAAATTTCACGAACCTTTAGCTCGGCGAAGCCAATTGGCTTCCGCGCTCTCCTCTCGCTAAGCCGCTAAAGTTTTTGTTTTATAGACATTTGATATCATAACAAATTACATTCATGTTGCTGATGGCTGTTTTAAATTGTTTGATGATATATGTCAGTAATTACAATCCAATTGAATATTAATATCTTAGCGACTTAGCGGCTTAGCGTGAGGTTGAAATCGGTGAATAGCTACCAGTTATTTACCGATGGCCTCGACAAATTCTCTGGGGAGGATGACGTTTTCCACGTCCAGGGCTGCTGTGAACAGCGGCGCGATCTCCTCATCGCGGAATCCAGCGATGCCGCAGCCAATGCGGGTGACCAGGAACTTCATCTCGGGGTGCGACTGGGCAAAGCGGATGAACTCGTCGACATAGGGCTTGATGGTCTCCACCCCACCCTGCATGGTGGGAATGGCATAACTCTGGCCCTGCAGACCCACGCCCTGCCCCATGATGGCGCCAAAACGCTTGAAAGCAGCCCATGCAGCACCGCCGCCGTGCGAGCCAGCCAAATTGCTGCCAAAGACGAAAATCTCGTTCTCGCCTAAACTTGAAATCCTGTCGGGTGTGAATTCTCTGTTATACATTAAATATGAAAGTATTAAGCGGTTATTATCATTTCACGCGGTCGGGGTGCTGAGCGATGAAGGCTTTCCAGGACTTGGAGCCGCGCGACTGGATGGGTTTCTGCCGTTCATAGAAGTGGCACAGGGCGGCAGCCAGGGCATCGGTGGCATCAAGCAGGTGCGGCATCTGGCTCTCGTTGATGCCCAGCGTGCGCTGCAGCATCATGGCCACCTGCTCCTTGCTGGCGGCACCATTACCGGTGATGGCCATCTTGATCTTGCGCGGCTCATACTCGGTGATGGGGATCTCGCGGTTGAGGGCGGCGACCATCGCCACGCCCTGGGCGCGTCCCAACTTGAGCATCGACTGCACGTTCTTGCCATAGAATGGCGCCTCGATGGCCATCTCGTCGGGCAGATACTCCTCGATGACGCCGCTCACGCGCTCATAGATGTGTCGCAGCCGCATGTAATGGTCCTCCATGCGGTTGAGCTGCAGCACGCCCATGACGATGAGTTCGGGCTTCTTGCCGTTGACGCCCAGCAGTGCATATCCCATGACATTGGTGCCCGGGTCGATGCCGATGATGATATTCTGGTACTGCTTCTCCATCACTGCTGCCGAGTTGCATTACCCGGGGTTACTTGTAGCGGTCGCTGATGTTGTAGATGGCTTTGTAGATGTCGCGGTCGACGTCGGTGAGCTGGATGTTGCGGCGCGCCATGACGCGCTCGGCAATGGTGTAGAAGGTCTCGAGGGGAACATTCTTGAAGCCAGCGGCCGCGCTGCCCTCCTGGAACGAGGCGACGAAATTGCGGGGGAACCCGGCTCCGTGGATGTTGACACCCACACCAAGCACGGTGGCGGTGTTGATCATGCCGTTGACACCAATCTTGCTGTGGTCGCCCATGAACAGGCCGCAGAACTGCAGTCCCGTGCGCTCAAAGCGCTTGGAGGCATAGTTCCACAACTTGATTTCGCCATAGTCGTTCTTGAGGTTGCTGGCCGTGGTGCCGCCGCCGATGTTGCACCACTCGCCGATGACGGCATCGCCCAGAAAGCCCTCATGGGCCTTGTTGCTGTAGCCGATGAAGACCGAGTTCTCGACCTCGCCGCCAATCTTGCAGTGCGGACCCAGGGTGGTCGCACCATAGACCTTGGCACCGATGCGCACCTTGGCGTCGTGGCATGCGGCAAAGCCGCCGCGGATGCAAGCCCCCTCCATCACCTCGACATTGGGGCCGATGTAGATGGGGCCCTCGTGGGTGTTGAGCATGGCACCCTCGACATAGGCTCCTTGCTCGACAAAGATGCGGGATGGATCGCCAATAACGGTGTTAGTCGCCGACAAGGGCTGTGACTCACGTCCTGCCGTCAGTCGGTCAAAGTCCTGCGCAAGCACTTGTCCGTTGAACTCAAAGATATCGTACAGATGCCTGATGACCAATGGCTTGGTTGTAGGATAGACGACACGGGAATAGTGCCGTGCGTCATAGTCATGAGCACTGCCGTTGAAGGCAATCAACTCCTCGCCAACCATCAGTGCCTCGCCCAGCTGCAAGTCGAGCACCTGCTGTGCCAGCTCTTGGTTGGGCACGACATGGCCTGCCACCATGAGGTTGCTGCTGCGGCGCGCCCGCAGGGGGTATTTCTTCTTGAGATAGGGGACGGTGAGGTAACTGTAGTTGGCCTCGCCCAGCAGGGCTTGCCACTTTTCGGCGATGGTGGTGATGCCCACCCGCAGCAGGGCGGTGGGGCGTGTGTAGGTGAACGGCATCAGATGCTTGCGCACCTCATTGTCGTCGAACATGATGACATTGCGGACAGTCTTCTTCATAGCGTTGAGCTCATTTTATTCGGACGGCAAAAATAGTTCATTTTTATTGAATAATGTTGTTTTTGTCTCTAAAAATGGGTAATTTTGCAGGTTGTTTAACCACAATAGACAGGAAATGACATTCATTGAGCAGGATATCAAGGGCGTGTGGGTGATCGAGCCCAAACGGTTTGGCGACAAGCGTGGATACTTCAGCGAGGTGTTCAAGCTGGGCGATTTTGAGCAGCATGTGGGACATGTGGACTTCATCCAGGACAACGAGTCCTTCTCGAGCAAGGGCGTGTTGCGGGGGCTGCACTTCCAGCGCGGTGCCGACAGCCAGGCCAAACTCGTGCGCGTCTCGCAAGGTGCGGTGCTTGACGTCGTCGTCGACCTGCGGCACGGCAGCCCCACATGGGGCAAGCATGTGGCTGTAGAACTCAGTGCCGACAATGGCCTGCAGATGTTCATCCCGCGCGGGTTTGCCCACGGCTTTGCCGTGCTGAGCGACGTGGCCCAGTTCCAGTACAAGGTGGACAACCCATACGCGCCCGCCAGCGAGGCTACCCTGCGCTTCGACGACCCTGCACTGGGCATCGACTGGCGTATCCCCCGCGAGGACATGATCCTGAGCGAAAAAGACCTCAGGGGCCTCCCCCTTGTCGAGATGACCCCCGAGTTCCTCGGCTTCTAATATCCATTTTGTCATTCATATCCCGACATGGAAAAAAGTAGAATAGAGTTCATTGATTTGGCGAAAGGATTCTGCATCATCCTTGTTGTCTTTAATCATGTCCACAAGTTTTATGATCCACCATTCTTGTTAGACGACACTTTCAAGGTATTTAGGATGCCTTTGTACTTTTTTCTATCGGGTCTCTTTTTCAAGAGTTATGAAGGCTTTATTGGATTCTTAAAGAGAAAAATCAACAAACTGTTGATACCTTTCATTTTCTTTTTCATTGCGACCTCGTTTCTCTTGCGCAATATCATGCTGTATGTTTTGAATTTCAAACTGAAATTGAACATTTTATGGTCATTCATTTATCCCGAGTTTTTCCCTAACTTCCCGATATGGTTTCTGCTTTGCCTATTTGAGCTTAACATCATTTTTTACTGCATCTATATATTTTCCAATAAGTTTGGCAAACACAAACTTCTCGTCTTGACCATTCTGTCGGGAACAATTGGCTTCACTGGATATTACCTTGGACACGCAGGGATGAATCTGCCCATGTTTATTGACACTGCTATGTCGGCTTTACCCTTCTTTTATGTAGGCTTTTTAACAAGAAAGTACACGACATTACTTCAACCCAACCGTTTAGACAGGTTCAACATTCCCATTGCCTGTGTTTTACTTCTTATAACTTATCTGTTTGCTACGCGCATCAATTACGCATCTAATGATTTCACGAATGCTTCTTTTTTAGTGGTTTATGGTTGCGGTTTGACAGGAATCTTCTCAATTCTACTGCTGTCAAAGGCAATCAACAAATTGCCCTACATCTCATATTTAGGCCGTTATTCAATTATTCTGCTTTGCACTCACTACATTATCGCCTACTTTCTGTTTTTGTTTCAATCCAAGTACCTACACGTATCAGATTGGACAGCAATTATCATTAATCTTGCAATCACACTATCGTTGTATGTCTTTATCATCCCCTTCATGAGAAAGTACCTACCTCATGTCACCGCACAGAAGGATGTAATCAAAGTATGAAACATAAAAAAAGCACTGCAGACAGCACTAAAACATAATACTGTCCACAATGCATGTTGGAGTTATTATCAGTTTTTGAAGACCAGTTGGCCGTCTTGGGCATCGATGATGATGGGACGGTCGCGGTTGACCTTCATGGCGATGATGTCGCGGCTGAGTTGGTTGAGGACCATGCTCTGGATGGCACGTTTCACAGGTCTTGCACCGAACTCGGGATCATAACCAGCCTTGCCCAGCAGAATGATGGCAGCATCGGTCACTTCGAGTGTGATGCCGTTGTGAGCCAGCATTTTCTTGACACCCATGAGTTGCATGGTGACAATCTCGCGTATCTGCTGCTCGTCGAGCGGTGTGAACATGATGATTTCGTCGATACGGTTCAAGAACTCGGGACGGATGGTCTGCTTCAACATCTCCATGACATCATCACGGGTTTTGTCGATGACCTCGTTGCGATTGCCATCGTTCAAGTGCTCAAAGCGCTCACGGATGAGGCTGGAGCCCAGGTTGCTGGTCATGATGATGATGGTGTTCTTGAAGTTGACCGTGCGGCCCTTGTTGTCGGTCAAGCGTCCGTCATCGAGCACCTGCAGCAACACGTTGAACACGTCGGGGTTGGCCTTCTCGATCTCATCAAACAGCACGACTGAATAGGGCTTGCGCCTGACGGCCTCGGTCAACTGACCGCCCTCGTCATAGCCCACATATCCAGGAGGCGAACCGATGAGCCTGGTCACCGAGAACTTTTCCTGATACTCGCTCATGTCGATGCGGGTCATCATGTTCTCGTCGTTGAACATATAGTCGGCCAGAGCCTTGGCAAGTTCGGTCTTGCCCACTCCTGTGGTTCCCAGGAAGATGAACGAGCCGATGGGGCGCCGCGGGTCGTTGAGGCCCGCACGGCTGCGGCGCACGGCATCGCTGATGGCCTTGATGGCATCGTCCTGACCCACAACGCGCTTGTGCAACTCCTCCTCGAGGTGGAGGAGTTTCTCCTTCTCGCTCTGGAGCATCTTGGTGACAGGTATACCCGTCCAGCGGGATACCACGTCTGCAATATCGTCGCTGTCGACTTCCTCCTTAATCAAGGCCTTATCACCCTGCATGTCACGCAGTTGTCCCTGTATGCGGGCATTCTCGTCCTGCTTCTGCTTGATGAGCGAGTAGCGGATTTCGGCCACGCGGCCATAGTCGCCGTTGCGCTCGGCACGCTCGGCCTCGAAACTGAGTTGCTCGATGTCGATCTTGTTCTGTTGGATCTTGTTGATCAACTCCTTCTCGCTCTTCCACTTGGCATTATAGTCACTCTCGCGGTCCTTGAGGTTGGCAATCTGCTGGTCCAGGTCGGCAATGCGGTTCTCGTCACCGTCGCGCTTGATGGCTGCCCGCTCAATCTCGAGTTGCGAGATCTTACGGGAAATCTCGTCCAGTCCCTGGGGGACGCTGTCCATCTCGATGCGCAACTTGGCGGCTGCCTCATCGATGAGGTCAATGGCCTTGTCGGGCAGAAAGCGATCGCTGATGTAACGCTGGCTCAACTGCACAGCGGCAATGATGGCGTCATCCTTGATGCGCACCTTGTGATGGTTCTCATATTTCTCCTTCAGGCCTCGCAGGATGGCGATGGAACTCTCCTCGTCGGGCTCGTCGACCATGACAATCTGGAAACGGCGCTCAAGGGCCTTATCCTTCTCGAAATACTTCTGGTACTCATCGAGCGTGGTGGCGCCGATACTGCGCAGGTCACCACGCGCAAGTGCGGGCTTGAGGATGTTGGCGGCATCCATGGCACCGCTTGTCTTTCCGGCGCCAACGAGGGTGTGTATCTCATCGATAAAAAGGATGATCTCACCGTTGGCCTGAGTAATCTCGTTGATGACCGACTTGAGGCGTTCCTCAAATTCGCCCTGATACTTTGCACCAGCGATCAAGGCACCCATGTCCAGGGAGTAGACCTGCTTCATCTTTAGGTTCTCGGGCACATCGCCACGCACGATGCGCTGCGCCAGCCCCTCGACGATAGCCGTCTTGCCCGTTCCTGGCTCACCGATGAGGATGGGGTTGTTCTTGGTGCGGCGGCTCAAGATCTGCAACACGCGCCTGATCTCATCATCGCGGCCGATGACGGGATCGAGTTTGCCCTGGCGGGCACGCTCGTTGAGGTTGACTGCATACTTGCTCAGGGCATTGTACTGCTCCTCGGCACTCTGCGAGGTGGCACTCTTGCCCTTGCGCAACTCGTCGATGGCAGCCTTGAGGTCGTCATGGGTCATGCCTGCATCTTTCAAGATGGTCGAGGCCGCTGATTTGACATCAAACAGTGCCATGAGCATGGCCTCGATAGTCACATACTGGTCACCGCCCTTGCTGGCGATATCATTGGCCTTGTCCAGCACCTTGCTGGCATCGCTGCTCAGAAAGGGTTCACCACCGCTCACACGGGGCAACCGCTGCAAGGCTTCGTCTATAGCCCTTTCCACCGTAGCGGGATTGACGTCCAACTTCTGGAAAATGAAGCGGGCAACGGCATCGCCCTCGGTCAACACGGCCTTGAGCAGATGCTCGGGTTCGACGGCCTGATTGCCACTCATGCGTGTGAGTTGGACAGCCTTCTGGACAGCCTCTTGTGCTTTAATCGTAAAATTGTTGAAATTCATATTGTAGTATCTCCTTTCATTCTTCACTGATCTCACTATGATGATTTCAACACTTGTGCCAAGAAGAAGAGTCTGACATTTTGTCAGCTTGCAACAAAACGAACGACTCGTTCTCTGGAACGAGTCGCCGCTTAATCCTATTATTACAAATAATTATTATTTTGCTAATACAGTTATGAATGTGACAAGTGACATGGTTGTACCAAGCATGCCCACAATCGTAGAATAGAGCGGAGGCATGCTCCACACCGAACGTTTCTTGTACTTGTTGGGTTCCACATAGAGAATATCATTCTGCTGCAGCTCAAACTCAGGCATCGTCATGAAATTGGCATTTGTCAAATCAATGCGCTTTACGGTCCGTTGTCCACTGGGGTCGGTGCGGATAAGCATGATGTTCTCGCGTTGCCCTTGCAGGGTCAAGTCACCCGAAAGAGCGATAGCCTCTACCAAGTTAAGACGGCCATTGTCGGCTTGAATCACACCAGGATGTGCAAACTCACCAAGGCAGTAGACACGGAAATTCTGGATGCGGCACTCAATGTCAGGCTTCTCGGTCAGATAACGGGGATATATCAGATTAGCTACATAATCCTCCAAAGAATGCTTAGTCATTCCACTAATGTGCAACTTGCCTAACACAGGGAAATCAATGTTGCCATTATCATCAACAAGATAGAAAACGGTCGAGTTATCACCCATTGTAGCATAGGCCGCGCCTTGACCGCCCAAAGTGGGTATATACTGAATCTTGTTAAAGGGTCTTACAGCGTCTGAGTTGGTTGACGACACATTTATCTGAAGAAGGTCACCGGGCTTGATGGTGAAGTCACCAGCCTGAGTCGTGGCCGTCGCAAGTGCAGAAGCCGGTATCTGGTCGATGTTCTGCATGTAGGGAATCTCTTTACCTTGTGTACCACACGATGCGACAATCAACGAGATGACAGCGAGCAAAAAAAGGTTTCGGATATTCATATCATTAATGATTTATTGTTTGTTATTCTTGACGCAAAGATAGTAAAAAATGCAACATGCCATGAGATTTTAGGAAAAAACATATTAACAAATGCATTTTTTTCATTTCCTTTGCACTCATGAGCAATTATCAAGCACCCATTGAACGCCACCCTTGGCCGCCTTATGTGCCACCAGAGGCGCGTTACCTATTCCTGGGCACTTTTCCGCCCAAGCCCGAACGCTGGTCGATGCCTTTCTATTACCCGAACAAAATCAACGACTTCTGGCGGGTCATGGGCATCATCTTCGAGGATGACCGTGACGCATTTTATGATAAGGAGAAGGGGCGGTTTGACTTGCCCAGGATTAAGACCTTCCTGGAGCGGGAGGGTATCGCCCTGTGGGACACGGGGATGGCAGTGCGTCGCCTGAAGGATAATGCCAATGACAAGTTCCTTGAGATAGTTGAGCCTATTGACCTCGCTGCATTGCTTGACCTGCACCCAACCATCGAGCACGTCATCACTACCGGAGAGAAAGCCACCAGTGTCATTGCCAGCCAAGCAGGAATAGACATCCCCCGCATCGGGCAACCCGTGGAATGCACGGTGGGTTGCCACGACATCAGGCTGTGGCGCATGCCTTCCACCTCAAGGGCCTATCCGCTGGCTTTAGAGAAAAAGGCCGAGGCCTACAGACAGGTGTTCTGTTAATAACTTTAGACATGAAAACTGGCGGCGAGATTTGGCTCAATGGCGATTTGTCGTTAAATTTGCAACAGTTTTCTTGAACCAGTTTACTGTAGGATAATGAACAACGATAATTTAATAGAGCTCACGGTGCTGGGAATCACACGCAGTGAGGTGCAGCCCGGAGCTTACGCTTTGCTGCTCGAGAATGCCGACAGCACACCAGACGAGTCCCGCCGCATCCCCATCGTTGTGGGGGCTGCCGAGGCCCAGTCCATCGCTGTGCGTCTGGAGGAAGTCATGCCCTCTCGGCCGTTGACCCATGACCTTTTCGTCAGCCTTTTCCATGTCTATGGCATCGAGCTGCAGAGGGTTGTGATCTACAGTTTCAAGAACGGTGTGTTTGCCGCAATGCTTCATGTGAGCAACGGAACCGTCGAGGTGGACATCGACTCACGCACCAGCGATGCCATCGCCATCGCCCTGCGCACCGGGGCCCCGATTTTCACGACGCCCGAGGTGATGTCCCTCACCAGCTATGAATGGCGTCGCGACGGAGAATACAAGCCCCAGAAGCCCGTACGGCTTGAGGATTTACCCGTTGAGAAGCTGGAACGGCGCATGCAGCACTATGTCGACAAAGAACAGTATGAGAAGGCCGCGCACATCCAGAAAATCATTGCCAACAAAACGAATCCCTCACAAGAGTGAAGCGGATTCGGCTTTTTTTACTACTTTTGTGGGTTAGAAAATCATTAACTTAAAAACATACAGTGCATTATGAAAAATCTGAAGTTGAGACTCATTGTGATGAATTTCCTGGAGTTTGCCGTGTGGGGCGCCTACTTGACCTGCATGGGTAATTATCTGGGACGTGCCGGTATGGGATCAGAGATTTCCTGGTTCTATGCCATCCAGGGCATTGTGTCGATTTTCATGCCCACGCTGATGGGTATTGTTGCCGACAAATACATTCAGCCGCAGCGTTTGCTGGGAATTTGCCACTTGATCGCTGGTATGGCGATGATCGCACTGGCCTACATGGGCATGGCCTATGCTACCCCCGACAAGGCCACATTCATCACCATCTACACCCTGAGTGTGGCATTCTACATGCCGACCTTGGCATTAAGCAACACCACCGCATTCACCATCCTCAAGGATAACGGCATGGACACCGAGAAGGATTTTCCGCCCATCCGTGTTTTCGGCACCATCGGCTTCATCTGCACGATGTGGTTCGTCAATTGCGCCGTACTCGATGGCAGCAGCTTTGGCTTCACGCTGGGCGAGAATGCCAACAAGTTCCAGTACACTTACATGCAATTCATGGTTTCGGGCTTACTGAGCATTGTGCTGTTCCTGTATTGCCTGACCTTGCCCGAGTGCAAGCTCGTCAAGAAAGAATCTCAGTCGCTTGCCGAGCAACTGGGCCTGAGCGCATTCAAATTGTTCAAGACCAAGAAGATGGCGATGTTCTTCATTTTCTCGGCCATGCTGGGCATGTCGCTGCAGGTGACCAACGGCTTTGCTACCCCCTATCTGACTCACTTCAAGAGCGATCCCGCGATGGCCGACACCTTTGGTGCCAACAATGCCACGATGCTCGTGTCACTGTCACAGATTGCCGAAGCACTGTGCATCCTGCTCATCCCGTTCTTCCTCAAGCGATATGGCATCAAGGTGGTGATGCTGATCGCCATGTTTGCCTGGGTGCTCAGGTTCGGTTTCTTCGGTGCCGGTAATCCCGCCTTCCCTGGTGTGATACTCATTGTGCTGTCATGCCTGGTTTATGGCGTGGCATTTGACTTCTTCAATGTGTCGGGTGGCATCTTTGTCGACAAGGAGTGTGCCCCCGATGTCAAGGCATCGGCCCAGGGCCTGTTCATGTTGATGACCAACGGCCTGGGGGCCACCATCGGCACGCTGGCTGCAGGAGCCATCGTCAATAGCCTGTGCCACTGGACCGAGGACGGCTTCCTGGTGGGCAACACTGCCACGAGCTGGAGCACCGCTTGGTACATCTTCGCAGCATTTGCTCTTGTAGTGGCCGTGTCGTTCATGTTCCTGTTCAAGTACAAGCACGTTAGAGAACAATAAGGCTTTAGGCTCTAGGCTCTAGGGTTTAGGCTTTAGGGTTTAGGCTCTAGGTTTTCATTAAGATTAAAAAAATGCACCGTTTCTATTGTCCTGACATAGCCGACACGCTGCAGCTGGGCGAGGAGGATTCCAAGCACTGCATCAAGGTGTTACGCATGGGCGAGGGCGACACCATCGAGGTGGTGGACGGTAACGGCAACCTATACACCTGCCGCATCACGATGGCGCACCCCAAACGGTGTGCCATTGAGGTGCTTGAGGTCGAGAAACAAGTCCCCCACTGGGGGCACCATATTGTGCTGGGCATCGCGCCCACCAAGAATCTGGACCGCATCGAGTGGCTGGTGGAGAAATGCGTGGAAATGGGTATCGACCGCATCATCCTGTTGCGCTGTCACAACAGCGAGCGCACGGTCGTCAAAACCGAACGGCTGAGGAAAATCATGGTGTCGGCCATGAAACAGTCGCTGAAGGCCACCCTACCCCACTTGGACGAAATGACTCCCATCGACAAGGTGCTACAGGAGCCTTTTGACGGGGTGCGATGCATCGCCTATTGTGACGAGATGTTGCCTCGCGACCAGCGCCACACCATCGCCAGTGCCTACACTCCCGGCCAAGACGTACTGGTGCTCATCGGTCCCGAGGGCGACTTCAGCCCACAGGAAGTTGATGCCGCAAGAGCCTCTGGGTTTATTCCTATCACACTAGGCGAGAGCCGCTTGCGTACCGAGACCGCTGGCCTCATGGCCATAGCGGCAATCCACACACTGGACATATCCAAACGATGACCTACATCGGCCACGCAAGGTGTTAACTATTGATAATCAATAATATACTATAATACAGTTCAATATGAACATTAACTTATTCAGATATTCACTCGTTCTGATTGCTGCATGGTTTTCAACCGCAGCCATAGCACAGAGCAGCGACGATGTCTTGAGGGACAAAATCACCGATGCCGTGATGAAGGTCTATGACGAACATCTCGCCGAGAATCCCAACGACTATAACACCTTATTTGCCAGGGCACACCAGCAATTCTACAACGGGGATTACACCGCTGCGCTTGCCGACGTGAACCAGGCTATGTTGCTCACGCCCAAGACCGACAAGGAGTTGCGCTTTGACGAATACATCCTGCGCGCCCGCATCAGCGAGGCCAGGCAGGATTACGTGGGCGAGTTGGCCGACTTGCGCCTGGCCCAAGAGCTGCAACCCAAGTCGCTGGCCTGCACCGACCTCATCGCCAAGGCCAACCTCAAGACAGGCGACCTGAATGCCGCCGAAAAGGCCTTCAAGACCATCTTGAGAGCCGAATCGATGAACTATGACGCCATGTATGGCCTGGCCCAAGTTGCCATCGCCCGTGGCGACAAGAAGGGAGCCATCGAGCAGATGGACAAGGCTGTGGCCCTGTTCCGTGTAGAGCCTCAGGTCTATATTAACCGAGCCGACATCCAGGCCCGTTCAGGCGATATCGAGGCTGCAGTACAGGATCTGGTCATGGGAATGTCGGTGGGTGACGGCGGCAATGCCGCTCAAGCCTTGTTTGAATTGAGCGATACCAACTATGATGCCGTCATGCTCTCACTTGCAAACATTGCTGACAAGAGCGCTGACAGCGGCACTTATCGCTACCTGCGCGCCAACATCGCCATCGATCACAACCGCTATGGCCAAGCATTGAGGGACCTAAACCTCATCAAGCGCAACAACCTGTATGAAAGCCCGGCTGTGGACTATAACATCGCCAAATGCTGCCTGGAGCTCGGCCGATGGGACGAAGCCATCACGCATGCTGATAATGCGTTGCAGCAGTCCCCGAATCAACCAGACTGCTATGTGGTTAAAGCCCTCGCACTGCTTCATTCCAGCGAAGAGGACAACACCGATGCAGCAATGGACGTGCTGAACCTGTGCTCATCGTTCGCACCCCAATATGTGCCGATGCTCATGACCAAGGCCCTGCTACTCGCTAACAAGGGCGATGACAACTCGGCCCTCGGTTACCTCAATGCCGCGGTCGCCAATGAGCCCGCCAATGCCGAGGCCCGCCTCACACGCGCGTTGCTGCTCCAGCGCATGGACAAGACGACGCTTGCCAATAAGGACTACACGATTGTCAGCCGCCTGAGCGACGATGCCGAGGACCTCAAGGGCATCGCCCTAAGCCAGATGGGCCGCGACACCGATGCCCTCAAGTGGATTAACACCATCACAGGCATCAATATGCCTGGCGGTGAGAACTTCTACCAGGCAGCCGTCTTTATGGCTCTGCGCGGCGATAACTACAAGGCGATGGAGTATGCCCAGCGCGCCATTGACAACGGTTTTGGCAGCCGCTACCGCTTGCAGTACGACAACCTGTCGCTGCTGGGGCTCAAGTCGCTGCGCAGTGAACCAGGCTTTGACCTGCTCATTGACAAGGGTATGCGCAATTTCATTGAGAGCGACTAAACCCTTTTCACTTCAGGAATGACTCGTCTTGTCCATAGGATACTGGCCCTTGTTGCCACCTTGATCGTGATCATGGTGACGTTGTCGTCGTGCTCCACAACCAAGCATGTGCCCGAGGGCAAGCTCTTGCTCGACAAGGTGAAAGTCAACATCCAGGACCCGAGTCATGACATCGAGTCATCGCAGCTGTCCAATTACCTGCGTCAGAATGCCAACCACCGTGTGCTGGGCGGCCTCAAACTGCAACTGGCCTTCTACAACCTGTCGGGCAAGGACAGCACCAACTGGTTCAACCGCTGGATTCAGCGCGTGGGAACGCCTCCGGTCATCTATGACAGCACCCTCACCATCGCCAGCGCCGACCAGTTGCACACGGCCCTGATTAACCGCGGCTTCATGAACAACGAGGTCACCTATCGCGTTGACGCCGACAGCGCCAAGCGCAAGGCCAGGGTGGACTATGACATCACCCTGGGCGACCCCTACTACATCCGCTCTATCGACTATGACATCCCCGACGAGTCGTTGCGCGACATCATCCTTGAGGACACGTCACGTTTCACGGTCCACTCAGGCGACTTGTTGGACTTCAACAGGCTTGACGAGTGGCGCCAGACAATCACCGAGAACCTGCGCAACCGCGGCTACTACGCTTTCAACAAGGAGTACATCACCTTCATGGCCGACACCGCCACCGGCTCGCTCGCCGTAGACCTCACACTCAACACACGCGACCCCTACCACAACGACCGCCTACCCTATTACACCGAGCATGAGCCCTTCTACGTGCGGCATGTCACCTATGTCACCAACTATGACCCCGTGGCCATGCACGACGGCCTGTGGGGCACCGACACGGTGACCATCACTGGCGGTGTCCAGGTCTATGAGGACGAGACCCGTTACCTGCGTCCCCAGCTCATCGACGAGTGCAATCACATCGAGCCAGGCGAGCTCTACAATGCCGATGCGGTGACACGCACCTACCGCTCCCTGGGGCGTCTGGGCATCATCAAGCAAATCAACATCGACGTCAGGCCCGTTGGTGAGGTGGACGGTGTCTTGATGGTGGATGCCTTTGTGCTGTTGCAGCCCGACCGGTCGCAGACGGTGTCGGTGTCGCTCGAGGGCACCAACAGCGAGGGCGACCTGGGCTTCGGCGTGGGTGTGGACTACGAGCACCGCAACATCTTCAAGGGAGCCGAGGTGTTCAATGCCAAGGCCAAGGTCTCCTATGAGAGCATCTCGGGCAACCTGGGCGGCCTGATCAACAACAATTACAGCGAGTATTCCACCGAGTTGGGCCTGACTTTCCCCAAGTTCATGTTCCCGCTGCTGCGCCGCTCGTTCAAGCGCAAGATTCAGGCATCAACAGCCTTCTCGGTCAACTTTGACTATCAGGCGCGCCCCGAGTACACGCGCGTGATTGCCGGCGGGGCGTGGCGCTACCAGTGGACCGAGCGCAGCCGCCGCATGGCACACACCTTGACGTTGTTTGACTTGAGCGTCATCAGCGTGCCCAAGTTCAATGACCAGTTCTTTGACCGCATCACCAACCCATTGCTGCTCTACAGTTATCAGGACCACATGATCATGCGCATGGGCTACAACTTCTACCGCACCAACAAGGCCGAGATGAGCGTGCAGCAGATGGGCCTTTTCCAGCGCGACGTGTTCACCATCCGTGCCAATGCCGAGACGGCAGGTAATGTGCTCTACGGATTGTCACATATAACAGGACAAAAGGCCGATGCCAACGGAAGTTACAAGGCTCTGGGCATCCGCTACTCCCAGTATGTCAAGGCCGAGGCCGACTATGCCTTCACGCACTACTTTGACCGTCGTCAGAGCGTCGCGTTCCACATCGGTGCGGGCATCGCCATCCCCTACGGCAACAGCGACGTGCTCCCGTTTGAGAAACGCTTCTACAGCGGCGGTGCCAACAGTGTGCGCGGCTGGGGTGTACGCACCCTGGGTCCAGGCAGTTACAACAGCAACAACAACCTGTCGAACTTCATCTTCCAGTGCGGTGACATCCGCTTTGACGTCAATCTGGAGTACCGCGCCAAGCTCTTCTGGGTCGTCGAGTTGGGACTGTTCCTGGATGCGGGCAACATCTGGACCATCAAGGACTATGAGAGTCAACCAGGCGGCGTGTTCAAGTTCAACAAGTTCTATCAGCAGATCGCTGCTGCCTATGGCGCCGGCATCCGCCTGGATTTCAAGTACTTCCTGGTGCGCGTCGACATGGGCATGAAGGCACACAACCCTGCCATGGGACAGGAGAAATGGCCCTTGACCCACCCCAACTTCAAGCGGGACAGCGAGTTCCACTTCTCGGTGGGTTACCCCTTCTAACAAGACTGGTGGCAATAGATGCGTCCCCCAAGAATAATAATTGTTCTCAAGTATCTACAAGTGCTATTTAACGTGAGTTCGATGGGGTCGCTTCACCAGTAAGCCCCAGTGCCTGTTTTGTCTTATACCTCAAGATATAAATGTAATTTTTATTATTTTGTAACAATTTATTTGTGTATTAAATTATTTTTGGTAATTTTGTGGCAAATTCATTTTAAGGGGACTTCTATAAATTAATCATTTGGCCATCAGAAGAATAAATCGTA
>ERZ842401.3716-NODE-3716-length-18611-cov-3.419649_pt1 | contig 18611 bp, 20 predicted proteins | sample MGYA00521270_ERZ842401 | MGnify/ENA primary metagenome ERZ842401 (study PRJEB31892, sample SAMEA3878208) | bioreactor metagenome | biome: Moose rumen | place: Sweden | collected 2011-10 | study: EMG produced TPA metagenomics assembly of the PRJEB12797 data set... | reverse complement strand
ATGAATGAGAGCAAAGACCTTTCCTTTATGGAAGAAGGTACCTTGGATGTGATTCAATGGGAGACTGATTATAGGACTTTTGATGATATATGCTCTAGTCCGAACAATTATAAGGAGTTTTGGAATAGGAATCAGGGACGTGCGTTATTGTTTGATTTTTACAATAATCAGGGTGTGTACGCTTATGATTATTTCTACGAAGGGCTTGATAAGATGTTTGATAACATTATATCATTCCTTAGTCAGAAATCTGTCGGAAGTGTGGGAAAATATAAGTTTAGATTAATTATGTTTTACTATGCTTTTATCGACCCAAGAGTACACAAGTATTCTTCTCTTATTGGAGATTATGTAAAGTTCTGGGATATCCTCTATCAAACTAACAAAACTGGTTTTATCTATGCTGCTGAAGATTTTGATATGTTTGATATAGTTCGTAATGGGAATGATTTTGTAATCTTCAAACGAAATGGAAACTCTTATAACGTTTATAACTTGGATAATAATGAGAAATCCTCTATTGACTACAAATCAGTAATTCATGACATTGAGAAATATATTGATTCTTATAATGTCTCTGAGTTAATCAATGAACTCATAAACCCTTCTAAAAATAATGATGACAAGATATCTTCTTTAGTTAATAGCATAAAGGCTATTTTAAATTCTAACACGAAGGATTCATTAAGAGGTTGGATGATTGAGAAGATTATCTCTTATTCAAAGATTGCTCCTATTGCTGATACTAACAGTGGAAGTTTCTTTATTCTTGCGTTGATACATACCGCTGACAAATTTGGTTCTTATCTTAAAGAGACTGATTGGAATTCTCTTAGGCATGATGTTGACAGTGCTATATCCAAATTTATGGATTATAGAAGCAGAGTAGTTGTAGAAGATGCAGTTGAAGTTGAAACTCCTATACAAAGTACACCAGCTATCAACAATGAGGAAGAAACTATACAGTCAGAAGATAGACTCACCGATGCTGCTAATTCGGCAGTGTATAAAGTTGAGGGTACTCCTATCGAAAATAAGAATAATTCAGAATCAAATATAAATAGTAATAAAATAAAAGAAGATGAAGCTGGACAACCTATTGAGGATGAAGAACAAGCTGATGGTTCTATCGGAGATGCATTCACTGATTACAGTCCTGTTGCTTATGGCAAGTCATTTACTGTATTTGATAATCAGTCAGCAGTTAATGTTCTTGATAGTAGTGGTCTCTTAAGAGTATCTGCTGATGGAGTTGGATTTGAGTTAATCTCTGATAGTAGATATTTGGATAACTTTATCTCTCTTGCTATTGAGCAGGCTAAACAGGGAGTTTATGGTGGAAGAGTCATACAGGCTGTTGATAGTGTTCATCAGTTCTTTAAAGATAACATTTATATCAACAGATTGAGTAAGCTCTCTTATGAGTCGAGATATGCTTTAGCTCTGTTACTATCAGCTGATGACGGAAATGATTTATTCATTAACTATTACTCAGCTGTTACAATATCAGAGTTCTTCTTTACAGGAAGTCTGAATCCTATTATGGGAGTTACAGCTGGTCCAATGTTTGTAAGTCCTTATCTTATTGGTTCAAGGCTTATGGTCAGTGAGGATTGGATTAAGATAATGAGACAGAAGAGTCCTCTATTCGGAATTGACTCAGGAGATGTCGTGTTCAGAGGAATTGAGAAACAGGCTGACTTGATGAAGGTGTTTCACTTTATAGGAACTTATAAAGGTGCTCCTCAACATTTCGTATATTCCGGAGTGTTTGGAGCACCTAATCATGGATTTAAGAATCATGCAGAGGAGTATCTTGATGGAAGAGAAAGATTTGGATTATCCTTAGTGATGTCTGAGCCTTTACTTGTTACCTTACACAAAGGTTTACCTCAGCCTATTGTGAGATTCCTTATTGCAACTGATACTGAGAATGGTGCTTTCTCTTATAAGGGTTTTGTGATAAGTGTTCTTAATCCTGCAGACCCTTCTAAGATAAATTCTGTTGCGTTGGTTTCTTCTGTTAATGACTTTAGGAATTGGCATGCGAAGAAATCAAAAGGTATAACTGATTACATTAATCAGAACAATTTGTTATCGATTGACTTCTCAGATGATAGCAATCACAATATTTACCAGAGCAGAGAATATTCACAAGTTATTGGGCCTCTTAGTACATTTAAAGTTGAGCCTGCTAATGCAAGTAATTTCAATGCTCAGGTTATGGAGAAGAAAGGTATTTAACATCAATGAAAGTTTTGGTGAAAGCTAAACCTCTTAAGCAGGTATTTTCTGATTTTCTTTCTGGTCGGAAAGTTATGTTTAATTTCAAATGTGATGGTAAGAAATTATATATTCAGATTCTTGAGGATTTTATTGTTAACTGTTGGCTCGAAGTTGAATCGTTGGATAATGATTATTCTACAATTGATGTTTCTTGTTATATAACTAAGGTTGTTAATATTCTTGGTGACGATGATATTACCTTAGAGTTGACAGAACAAAATATCAGATTAACACAAAGTGATTTCTCTTATGTCCTTATAAAAGAATTTGAGGGAAGAAGAGACTATGAGGTTCCTACTGATGCGATTTTTGAGAAAGCTAATATTAGTCGATTGAAATATCTGATGAGATGTGCAACCTCTATGTCTACGATTTCCAAGGAATTAAAAGTGTTTGAATCTGACCCTATATTTCGTGGTGGAAACTTTTATCAAAAGTATAACAGCACTGCATTCAGGGAGTCTTTCAACTTTCCTGAATGCAGTATAAATATGTCAACAGTGAAAGCAATTATTTTTAAGCTTTCTGATGATACTACTTATTACCATTATCATGAGAGAAATATGATTGTTTTCAAATCTTATGATTATGTGATATGGGTTCCTCTTATAACCTATAATTCAAAAGGTAATGAGTTGAACGCTGTTGATTCAAAGATTAGTGAATGTAAGGAATGTGCAAAGATTAACCTTTATAATTATCTTGATAAACTTAAGATAGTTAAAGATACTAATCCTAGCACAAAGATTGGATTCACTATAGGTTCAAATGGTTTTACTTTATCATTGGATACCACAAATGTTCATCTGACTATTGGTAATGCTCTTACTGATTATATTTGTACAATCAGTATGACAACAGCTCAGTTAGCGACAATGTGTGCAATATTCAATGAAGATGAAATAGTAACAGTATTACGAGGTGAGAATTGCTTATGTCTACGAACTGGAAAGACCAGGAATTTATTGATTCTAGGAATGCTCTTTTAAACGCTATGGCTGTTTCTAGAGAGCGTTATCAAAAAGGAAAAGAGAATGCTGATAAGCGTGTTCAGTATGAGACTGCTATTAAGGCTGCTGAGAAGAAGATAGAGAGTCTTCGTGAAGTTGGTAATCACATGAGAGATATCTACAGTAATATAAAGTCTTATTCTGTTAATCATCAGGAGCAGGCTAAGAAAATGTTAGACCTTATGATTGAGGAGGCAGGAAATCTTGTACCTGATTCTGATAGTGAGGGTGTACATCTTATTACTACAGAGTCAAACAGAGTATCTGTGGTTAATCAGAGAGGCCAGAATGTAAATTCAAGAGAGGGCGGTGGATATCGTGCGTGTCTTGGTGCTCTTTTAGGATATGCCGCACTAAAAGCTCAGCCTGATGCTTTACAATTTATGCTGTTTGATGAATACTTCTTTACTCTCGACGATTCCACTACTGCTTCCCTAAAGGAGATATTATCTGCTATGAAGGGTGATATGACAATAGTCGGTATTGAACAAAGACGTAATGTTATGGATGGTATTGCAGATGCAGAATATACCTTTAAGAAAGGCGCTGATAGAAACACTATTGTAACAAAGACTTTATAGGAGGTATGTAGATGGCAGTTGTTTATCCTTATGATAAGTTATTCACAGACTATATCATAAAGTCAAAGGTTGGTAAGTTCAGAGGATATCTAACAGAATGTGTGGAGTCTGGAGATACTGTAGACTTATATGCGAGTTACTTAAGTCCTGAAGCAGCACATGTTCTTAATGGGTTCTACGGAACTGTGGATTTTATCAATTCTCAGAATGCAGAGCTTGATGCTCTACTGAAGAGAAATATGGAAGCTGTAAGAGAGGAAGAGGAAAAGTATCCTGTTTTGTCAATTCCTAATAATCCAACAATGGATGACTTCTCAGAGTTGTTCAAATCCATAAAGTCAGGTGAGAAAGTTTCAATTGACAAACCTTATTTGAATAGGAGACAAAGTGCTTTGGTAACTTTCCTTATTATAGGTAGACCTGATGTAGAATTTGATATACATACTTGTGCGGTTAATGTTTACTTATTCATTAAAGATGAGTGGATACTTGGAGCACAACCACATGATGAGTACATTGAATTCATAGACGGAACTGTTCGTCCTATGACAGTAAAGAATGGAAAGTTGGGAACTCCCTCGCATGGATACTTACCGGCAGATATGTATGTAAAAAGATTCAAAGTTCTTCCTATGGATTTCGGAACTAAGAATCTTATACAAATAGAAAATGGCAAGGTTGTTGGAGAATGGGCAAACGTTGTAAATTTGTGTATTAATGTTTTAAGTGTAGAAAAGGAACACAAGAAGAAGTTAAGTGAATACTTACAATTTAGGGAGGGAAATAATTAAGATGACAGGTGAAGAAAGAATTAAGTTAAAGATTTTATCCGCTTATACCCACAGTGACCTTACTGAGGAACAGATGGAGTTTGCTAGTGATTTCACTAAGGACACTATCTCATTCTCAGACCCGGGAACAGGAAAAACACATACTCTTATTGTTGGTCTTATCATGGCACAGGAGTACCATAAGATTCCGGGAGACAAGATTAACTGTATGTCCTTTACGAATGCTGCGGTGTCTGAGATGGCAGGAAGATACGAAGCGGCTTGTAAGAGATGTAATATTGCTGGCACTGTTAAGTTCAACACATTCCATTCTCTTAGCAGGCGTATGATGGCAGATGCATTCCCCTCTATATCCATAACTGCTTACGGTAACATTAAGGAAGATATTGCAGATATGGCAAGATATATGAGTGATGTCGGAATTGAGACTGAAGATATGAACTTCGTAAAGAAGGTTCTCAGAAGTATCAACAGTCTGAACAGTTCTCTTACATTTGACCCTGAGCATGTCAAGACTAAATATGAATTTGTAAATCTTGACATACCTGTTGATGTATTTCAGAGACTCAGGAAGAAATGGTTCTTACGTGGAATTACCAGGCAGGTTATAACTCAGGGAGATATTCCTCTCTACTGCTTATATGCTCTTATGAGTAAGCCGCACATCAAAGAGAAGTATATCGGTCTCTATAAGATAATGGTAGTCGATGAGTTTCAGGATTTGTCTTTATTACACTTGCATATCTTATCTTATGTGGCGTCAACCCTTATCGTTATAGGGGATATGAAGCAACAGATTTATGCATTCAATGGAGCATGTCCTCAGATTGTTGATGAATACCTTAAGATGCATCCTAATGCAAGAATATGTAATTTGACTCAATCATTCAGATGTGCTCAGCCTATTGCGAACTTTGCCACAAACATCATTAAGCCGAATGATATGAGCATACAGACTTTTACTGGTAGAGACTTCCCTGCAGAGATTAAGGTTGTTGAGAGAAGGAATCTTAATTGGAAAGATATCGCTGATACTATTGCTGCTGATATATCTGCACATAGGTTAGCAGGTGCTAGAGATGTTATGTTCTTATATAGAAATAACGCCTCTGCTATCCCTATCATAGAGCAACTCTATCAGCTTAATATTCCTTTCAGATGTTCTAAGTTTGCTGCTGTTATGGATGTTCCGATATTCAGTCATCTATGTGCTTTAGCAGATGCAGCACAGCAACCCGACGATGTAATGATTGTTTCCAAAGCTCTTAAGCTGTTTCCTGAGTTCAAGAAGCTTCCCTTTAATCAGACACCTGCTCCGGTTGAGGTTATGAAACAGACAGGAAAGAGTCTGTTTGAAATAAAGTATTCTTACAGAGAGAAATCCTCCTATGATATCTTACTTGCTATGCAGGTTGCGAGAAAGAAGATTGAGGAAGGTAAGAGTGCTTCTGTAGTTCTTAATAATCTCTTACAGGTATATGATACTTATATCATTCAGGGAAAATGGTGGCAGTTTGATAATACTCAGGAATTCTATTTCAGCTTGGTTGCTCCTGTTATTGCTACAAAGACTTACCCTATGATGATTGCTGATGAGATTGAGAAATCAAATCGTAATCAAAAGAACATCGATGCGAATATGGGAATCAGATGTTACACAATGCATTCCGCTAAGGGTCTTGAGGCTGATGATATTTACATTCTGGATTGTGATGAGGGCTCATTCCCTAACAGCAAGGTTCTTAAAAAGAAGTTGGAAGCTGGATGTATTTATGACGCTGCCTGTGATATTCGGTCTGAAAGAAATCTACTCTATGTAGCTATTACTCGTGCTAAGGACTCAGTAACAATTTCCTATAGTGCACAACCCTCTACTTTGCTTACAACGCCGGAAGATAATATGTATTTGGAGTATGATGATGTTTATAAGAATACTCGAAATGTGTATGATGATGCAGAGGAGTTCTTTAAGCTCTTTAGCTTAGACAAGAGGAGGGAGGAATTAGCACATGGAAGTAGTACCTGAGTTTTCGGATGAGCTGATTAAGCAGATAGAAACCATAAGTAATGTTAAACTTGATAAAAATACAGACTCTACAAAAATCAAGTTTGATGACGAAGGCACTGTGTACCTGAGATCATATAACAGTGATGGAAAGAATTTGGATACTATTCCTTTACAAGACATGGATATTACAAAAGAAGAGAAAGAAGTAGAAGAATCCTCTAGTGTTATCAGTTACAAGGAGCAGATAGAGCAACTGAGGAAACAGAATAACAAAACAACAAAGATGACAAATGCTAGTCTTCTCATTGTTGGTGCTCTATTGGGATTTGCTATCTTAATCATATTTATGTTTATGAGGTAAATAACATGGCAGTTAAGCTTGCAAAGAACGGGAGTTGTTTTCCTACTAGGATTCAGGATGGAGTCTTAGCCTACTCATTTGGTGGAGATACTTTTCTATTTGACTTCAATTGGTGTCCTTACAATTTTCCTGTAAGTGATACTTATTGGGAAGCTAGCAGCATTGCATTGAAATGCTATAACCCTGAGACCAATATTCTTCTTATCGGAAGATACGATGGTAGTTTCACTCTATACAGGAATAACATAGTAATCGGTAAAACAAATAGAGAACTTCCTAAGATTCCTAATTCTTATATTGCATTGGAGAAGTATTGTATGATAGTCAGAGATATAGATGTAAAAGCCACTGCGGAAAATGAATCTGGAAGTGTATTTGGGTGTACTCTCTATGTTAAGAAAGATGGCTCTAAGGTAATTATAGACTCGGCTGCCTATCTTGGTTATTTTGTTATTTACCATAGTGGGCAAAATGAGAGATTCTTTGAGGATATCAATTCTGCTATAAAGTTTTATCCTAAGCTTACTGTAGTTAATCTACAGGAACATTGTATAATTAGGAGACTTGGAGATGATGGGTTTGATATTCATGCAGAGTACCATGCTCCGGAGGATTCCAAATTAGAGAATGAGGAGGATGCTGATGGAAGTTGATTGTTGTTATAGATTACATCCATTTGGTGAGATTATCTGGGGAACGTATCATACTCTAACTGGAACTTTTGATAACATACCTTCGGATGTCTTTAGCGTTGATATTGACCCATCTAAGTGGACTCAATACAATTACTCCTATGTCGATGGGAGATTTAACAAAGTAGCGGCTGAATGGTCTATGTTCTGTGACTTCGAGCTGTGTGCATGTATTGAGTATAATCATGTCGGATTCCTTATGGTAACTTGGGATGGTGTTGTCTACTTTACAGATAAGTTATATAAAAACAAATCTGTAGAGTGTGTTTTAGAAAATACTGTTACTGGGAGAATTTTTAAAATCATTGGAGTCAGACCTACAAAGGTTGTACAGTATTATTACAAGCCTTACATCTATGGTCTACAGTATGATGTAGAATCCAAATCTATTTATACGCAGGATGGAGTTCTCTCTCTTGAAGAAACTCTTTATAACCAGATTGATTTTAATCCTAACAAACGGTATAATGGCTACAAGGATATGTTGGCTCTAGAAGCTTTTGCTTCACTTAGTACGAATGGAGGTCCTTTGCCTTTATATAAGAATGAAGGAATATTAATAGGAAGGAGGGTAGACCTATGTTAACTACTATTGGACTAAAAGAGATTGTTATTGGAGTTGTGATTCTTGCTGTTATCGTATGGATCGTTAAGGGGAACAGAGGCGGCAATAATGGTAACAATGGCAATAATAATGGTGGTTACAACAACGGAAACAATGGTGGCTTCGGTGGGAATAACAACAATAATAATTTCAACCGTAACAACAATAATGGTAACCGCGGTTTCGGTGGTAACAATGGTAGCAATACCAATGCTTCTATGGGTTCCAATATGGGCAATGGTAATAATGGTTCATTCGGCAATGGCGGGTCGAACATGAACAATCAGAATAATGGCTATCGTTAAGTTCCTATGTTTGGTTTTAAGAAGAAGATTAAAGCTGACGGTATCGACAGGGAGATAGCAGACTTTTTAGAAGAGGCTGACAGTAAGTACATCAAGGCTTATGAGACGAGAACATATTCCTATTTGAAAGATGATTTCACAAAGGATTGCCAGATTAAGATTCTTCAGACTATAACTGCGTCAGCCTCTCTAAGATATTTCAGTAATGAGAAGTTTCGAACAACTGCTTGGACTGTTGTATCAGAAAGTGATTCTATTGGTGTATATATGAAAACTGTTACATACGATTCTGTTCATGTAGCAGGAAATATGAATATGAAAGTTTCTGCAGACTATGTAGAACGATGGACTATTATGATAACACCAGATGAGCTTCTAGTCAGTGATGTTACACTTGTTTCCTAATGGAGGATATGCTAAGATGACTTTAAAAGAAATTTCAGAAAATATAACTAGGACTTTTATTGCTGAGGTAGACAGCATGACACAAAGAAAAGACAATCTCTTAATCGAGAGAGAAACAGTCTTTGAGGAATATAGGAATACTTCAAAGGAAGACGCAAGAGAAAATGCTGCTCTTAGTGCTGCTATTGAGAAGATGCAGAAAGTAAACTCTGACATCCTTACTCTTGAGCGTAATCTGAGAAGTGTATCTAATGTTCCTGATATCTCTAACTACAACTCAGTCGGAATTGTTGTCTTATTTGCTACTGTTAGACTGGTCTGTGAAGGTGAGGAAATGATTTATAAGATTTATCCTAACGACATATCGCTGGTAGACTTACAAATCATTGCGGCTAACTGTAGATTGGCAACAGCTCTTATGGGGAAGAGAGTTGGAGATTTTGTTGATGTTGAGGATACCTCACAGAATAAGTCTCTACGGTATGAGATAAAAGAAATTTATTAAAGGAGATTCAGTATGATTGTTAGCACTAACAAATCTGATACAATGTTGCAGAGAGCATTGGGAAAAGATTCTGTCGCTATTGTTGCTATAGATAAGATGATTCAGCAGTTTAGTCTTGACCCCTTATCCTAATGGTCTTCAGGGAATTGATGTAACTCTTACGAAACCAAAGGGAGATGATATTACAAAAGTGTTATCATCTGTTATGGATGAATCTGATGTTCTTACTATTCAGGCAGATGATAACCTTAACAATGTAAACATCCCTACATTTAATCCGGCAGACTCTCCTAGCCCGATGGGAGCTCCTATGCCTGATTATGAACCTGAGCTTCCCATTGAGGCACAGAATCAGTTTACTGAAGAGGAGCCTATAACGATCGACATTCCTGAGCCCGTAAATGAACCTATTCCTGAACCTATTGACGAGCCTCAGAGTTCTGACTTGCTTGACAGAATTAATAGCTCTAGAAAGGTTGCAGATATAAGTGTCATCACACGGGAGATTAAATCTGGAGAGTTGATAAAAGATTTGATTAATTCAAATTCTACTTATGCAGCTCTCGAGGGAAAACTTAAGTCAATCAACGAGGCAATTGCTCTTATTATGAACGACAAGTATATTCCTACTCTTGATGAGAAGTTGTCTAAGATTAGGGGACTTGTGCATGACAAAGATATTTATGCAAGCAAAGGTGATACTCTTATCGAGTTAAGACTTGAAGAGATTGTGGATACAATTTGTTCAAAGACTTCCTCCCTATTGGACAGCAGGCTTGCAGAAATTGATACAGCTATTAAGAATGCAAAGAAATTCAAAGAGGATGACGGTGGTAATGCAAGACTTGCCGGACTCAATGAGCAAAGAGTTAATTTGATTCTTGAGCTCAGAACACTTGAATATGAGATAAGTGATATCTTTAAGAATACCAATGATGTAATTATTAACACTACAGTTGCTATGGCTGAGAAAGCTGCTGACATTACTGGAGACGGTATCCTTAATGCACATATCCGTTCAAGAGGAACTATCTTAGTATCTGATGAAACGATTGGCGCTGTGCGTGCTTCTCTTGAGTTGGCTGCTGATAAGAGTAATGCTGAATTCAAGGAAATGAAGCTGAAGGTTGTTTCTATGATTAAGCTTCTTGATGAACTGTTTGACCTTGACAGGCAGATTATTGCAGCACAACAGGCAACAATCAATTACCTTAAGGCTCACAATGTTGAGGACACAATAATCGCAGAAACACTCCTTAAGAAGAGTCTGAGAGTCTACATTGGAAATGAGGGTACAGGACGTTCTATTATTCCTTATCTTATTTCTAGTCACAAGTCAAGACAGAATGCAAATGTTCTTATGCTTGATTTGTCGGGAAGAGGTAACTATTCAGAATATAACTTCCAGAGCATTGATATCTCTACATTCATTGTAGATATGAATCAGGCTCCTTTTACTCTTGTAACCGGAAAGATTGAGAATAATGTCTCTACTGCACAGAGGATTCTTAATGCTCTTATTAAGGCTGCCGATTATTACAGAGTGATTAATGTTGTGTTAGCACCTGAACAGAAAGAGTTGTTCGAGACAATCGCTGCTGATGTTCTTAGTGTTAACTATATCACTGATACTTCCCTTAAGAATCTTGAAGCAACGAAATCACTAATCGAGAATACTCGTCTTAATAACGTTGGTTACAGGGTCATTGTCAATAAATGCGATGTTCCTGTTAGGTCGATTGTTACAAGGCTTGGTCTTGATGACAGACTTGATTTCCAGATTTGTGTTGTACCTAATCTGAGTGCTATTACTGAAGCTAACTTGAACGGGTACAATCCTTATGGTATCAGCAGTGTAAGTCTTGCTATGGAGGAGTGCATTAAGCATGCTTAATTTAAACGGTATTGTGGATGTCGAGACTATTCATGAACTTGACGAATATACTGATTTAAGATTTGTTGATAAAACAAAATATTTGTGTGCTGAGGCACTTGGTTTATACGAACAGAAGATTCTCTCTAATGAAGAAATCTTGTCGATATGTGAGCAGACTATGGGGCAGGATTTGTATGTACCTGTCCCATCTTACATTCCAAACGATATCCTAAGACACTTTAGAGGTTCAGCTGTTGTTCCGGTTTCCTACAGACCTATAAGTGGAACAATTACTTGTGTTGCTTTACCTGAGCTTGGAAAAGATTTTATGCCATTTCAGGGGAAGAAGGTTGATGTTCTCTACACAACCATTTACAATTATTTCTTTGAATATGTAAAGCAATATGGACCTCATAAAGATTTGCAGATAGTTCCTGCTAAGCAACTCTTAGACTCCATTATAAGAGAAGCTATCGGAATAGGTGCGGCTGACATCACCTTATCATCTGTTGGACAACTTGCTCAAGTGTATTACAATGTCCGTAAGAGAAAAGTATACTCTCAAAGAATTCTGAATAGTGATAACATGGAGGATATAATAAAGTTCTTATGCTTTAAGTCTCCTATGGATGTTACTTCAAGAGACCCAAAGTATGTTGGTGTTGATTTGAATGAGTTCTATAGAGGAAGAGTTGTTATTAACCATAAGTATAAAGGTTATGCAATCACAATTCGTATACTTCCTAATGCGGCATTTGATAAAGATTTGAGCCAACTTAATCTGACCAAAGAAACTGTTTCCTTTATGAGACGATTCATGATGAACAGAGAACCTGGTCTACGTCTTATTGTTGGCTCTACAATGTCTGGAAAGAATACCACAGCATTGGCTATGTTGAGTGAACTTGTCGAAGGTGATAGGATGAAAGTTGTGTCAATTGAAATGCCCGTTGAGCAGGAGCTTTATGGAATTGAGCAAATCAATTGTGACACTGAGGAAGAATATGAGACAAACATAAATTCTCTTATTAGGCAGAATCCTGATTTTGTCTATGTGACCGAGATAGGAGATACAACAGCAGAAGCAATAATGCGTGTTACAAATACTGGTAAGAAAGTATTATCTACATTGCATGCCAATTCTGTTGCTGCCGTTATTGGTCGTTTACAGGATATAACAAAACTATCCACTGATAGGATTGTTCAGACGTTACACTCTATCACTTATCAGGAGTTAATTCGTGATGAAGCTTCTGATAGCATTAGACCTGTAAACAGATTTATCTATTTGTCTCCTGAACGAAAGGCTCAGCTCTATGGGAAAAGTTTTGGAGAAATAACGTTAAAGTTAGCAGAGTGGGAAGGAGGAGATGTATGGTAGATTTAATAGATGCTTATCGAATTATTGATAAAGCTATATTAGATGTTGCTAATGACTTAGTGCCTCTGGAACAACTCGAACTTGATGTTAATCCTGTGGTAATGAGACTTCATGAGATGCCTTATGATTTAGCAGCAAGGAATGCAAGAATAAAGCCTGTTGTTGTAGCACATGACCTTAGGCAGTATGTTCAAAGATTCTATTCTATTCAGATAGAGGATAGCGAGAAATGTTTATTAGATATCTTGATTGATATCAACACTGAGGACATAGATTTAAGTGAGCTCGGAGGTGACCTATGAAATTAAGGGGACTCACTCTTAAGCAAGAATTTTACGACTTCGAAATTACAGATTGTCCAGTGTATATAAATAGCTCTATGGTTGCTCTTGTTAATAAACCTAACTCTCCTTTATTACAAGCAAAGTCTATTGTTCGTGGTGAAGAGGAGTTTGGTTTATTTGAGAGTGATATGGTCTTAGAAAAAGAGACTTCACGATTTGTTGGCTATCTTGTTTATATAGCTGGATTTAAAATATACAATCCTCTATTGAAGGAGTATATTGATTTAAATGAATTTAACATTGGTGATTATAACTATGTAGGTAATAATCAGATATCTAAAATTCTCGAGATTGTTTCTGTTAGAGACTACATTAAATTCAAATCAGGAAATGTATCTTTTAGAATTAATAATCTTATTCTTATCCGTAGTGATAAACTTCTTATCACGAATAAGTCGGTTGGTTTATTAAATGTAAAAGATATTAAGTTCTCTACTGGTTTATTATTCAATGGTGAAGATATCTGTTTTGGAGATATATTAACAGATGGTTACGTTGTATTGCACAATTGTAGACCTATGGTTAGAACATTCTCAAATACGTATAGAGATTTACAGGAAGGAGAATATGATGATAAAGTCATTCGTGATTCCGGGAAAGTTGACGGCTGAGGAAGTTGTTCAAATGCCTGATGCTGCTTTAATAACATTGGTAAATGTTTCTACTGATATTATTACTTTTCATATCAATAGATTCATATTAAGAGCAAGACAGTCTGGCGGTACTGATATGGATAGGCAGGCTGCTGATAGACTTGAGACTTTCTATAAGAAAGTTAAAGAGCGGGATGAGTATCTTAGTTCTCCTGATACTCTAAAGATGGTTGAAGAGCTGAGAGGTTTGTCTTTTGAGAATATCACCTATAATATCCCTACAGAAAAGCTTGAAGTATGGAAGACATTTATAGATGAGATTTTATCTAATGACAATGCAGTAGCATTTATTCCCAAGAAGACTGGTTCTTATATTGATGAGCAGATTGAAATCCTTAGTGAGTCTCTTAAGGGTGGTTCTGTGGAAGAACAGGAAATGGGAAGGAGAATGATTAGCCTTATAAACAATAATCGGAGTATGTTCAAGAATGCTCCCTTTAAGTCTGATAAGCCTGCCATTCTTAGAAGCATTGTCTACAATAAAGACAAGTTAATTGTTGAACGTGATGGTATTGAATTTCTTATAAAGAAAAAGCAGTCAGGGGCAAACCCCTTAAGTTGGAGGTTATTATAATATGGAATTGCATATTATGGATGCTAGTAATTATATCTATGCTGGCTCCTTTAGTGACAGTTGGGTTACACGTGGGGTTAGACAGGATAACTCTGCATATAGAGCTAATGAGGCTCCTATTGGTGGTGTTAAGTTTTTATTGTCTGAAGCTAACAAATTGAATAAAGATTATAGCATTGTGATGCCTGTATTTGATAGAACTCCTTATAAGAAACGGGAGATGTATACGAATGTTTTTGGAGACCCTTACGGATATAAAGGAACACGACCTCCTGCTGGTGATAGAATTGTTTATCAAAAGCAATACGCTGAATTGATTATGCGTGATTTGGGATTCGTTGTTCAGGCTGCAGATGATTATGAAGCTGATGATGTTATCTATAGTGTTGTTAAAGCTTATAAAGATGATTTCTCAGAAATATACATCCATACAAGAGATAGTGACCTTACGTTCTTAGTATCTGAGAATGTTGAGATTGCTAAGGTGGGAACTCAAGGCAAGGCTATTGGAATGGATAACTATGCACAGCTTGCTAGGACAGATAAGTATACTTGGTATAACACTGTTTTATTATCCAAGCTTTATTATGGAGATACATCTGATAATATTCCGGGGGTTGGAAATGAATGGGCTGAGAGAGTAGATTCAGTTATTCCTAAAGATATGTATACCAAATTAGGAGATTTGGATTTATGTAGGAAGTATCTTAGAGAAGCAATGATCGCTTTCCCTACGTGTCCTAATGCAAGAAGACTCTTGGATACTTTTAATATCCTTAGCCCGTTAGATGTACCGAAAGATATGCTGAGTTTTGATGAATCTGATGTTAACACGGATAAGCTAAAGTATTATTACTTAGATAATTGGAATCAACAGAATGATGCTTGGCACCTCGAAGATATGTTAGCTGAGTATATCGATAAATATTTTGAATAGGAGGGATGTTATGACACTATCCGAAAGAAGGAATAAGGTTGCTCAGCAGAGAGAAGTCCTGCTTCAGTTGAAATTGGAGAGAGCAAAGAATGCTGCTGAAGAAATCTTAAATTCTGACCAATTTAAAATGTCAGCTATTGCTATGCCCGAATCTAGTATGGCAATAGATGCTTTAGTGAACTCGGCTGTTAGGTCTATCACAGACCCTGTCGCAGAGTACATGGATACTCTTAAGGCTAAAGGATTCAGAATTGGTGAGATTCGCTCCCTTACTCATAATCTTTACAGACTCTACTGTAATGGTAATAATGAGAACGATGCGAATCTTATCTTTGAGAACATGGTTGGTCCTGTAGCACAGTATGTTGCTATGCATCAGGAGCTTTACAACACATTTGACCCTGAATCCCTTAGAGAGTCTTAAAATGCTTGTATTTGTAAAAATGGGTAACGCCTCTGAACATAGGATGGATACCAACTCATATGTAAATGTAAGAAAAGAAAAGAAGAGAAAAGAGAAACAGAGTTGAAAAATTTTATGTCAAAGTTGGTTAGCAAAGATGAATTATATTCAATGTGATAAAACAAACATGGCTTGTATAATTCTGGGTAAAAAAGTATATACTCCTCTACGTGGTCAGCCGAATGTAATAATCCAGATTCCATTCACTGAATGGTTAGCATTTATATCAGAAAATCATACTCTGTTAGACAGACAGCCTTTACGTTACAAAATGATGTTAGAGGAGGATAATCCGTTACGTACGTATAAATTCTTTATGTTTGAATGTAGTTGGGTACTTTATAATGAGATGACGATTTCCGCTAGAGAAGGATTGGATTCAACAATAATTCTTCCCTATTTCGAGAAAGGAACATCTTTGGAGTTTTCTCTTATCAAGAAAGAAGTTTCCTTATTCAGAAAAGAAGATATGGAGCTTTACTACAATAAGCTTCTTAGGACATCACCATCAAGTTATAATGTTAGTCTTGACTCATTATCAAAATGGAATATGGATATCTTACTCTTATGTATCTATCTTCAGTCAAAGGCAAAAGCAAAAGAGGTTCAGGAAATAAATATTGATTGGAGGTAACTTGTAAGATGGCAGTTAAATATTCGACAGTAGACAAACAGCAGATGAGAACTGCATTTACTCGTTTGTTTAATGTAAATAGAGAATTATGCGACCAGCCTAGTATTATAGAATGGATGGAAGCCGCACCTATTGGGTGCATAGAGGACGATAGAATGTTTCCGGGTGAGGATGCTAAAGGCAGAGATATCCGGATGGAGATGATTAGCGTTTATGATGGAGATATCCATGAGCTGGTCGAGTATCTTCGTGCTCTAAGACCTGATGATAGTTCCCTTACAAAATGGGAAATCATCTTTAAAACATATTCGGAATTAGTGGATGCTACAAAAGCTATTCAGCTGGCAAGAACTCAGCAAGTCTTCGGAGAAACTCCTGTTAATGGGGCAACTGATGAACCTCATGAAGACGGATTTCAGAGGGAACTGGATACTTCGAATGAGGTTGTTTCTAATGAAACTCAGTCAGTCAGTGCAGAACCTGTTATCACACAGGAGAATGCCAAAGAGGAGTCCATACAGAAGCAGGTTGAACCTGTTGTGGACATTCAGGTAGATGAAGATAGTAGAGTTAAATTGCCTTCAGGGAAAGTTGAAGATGCAGAAGTGCAGCCATTAACTCATACATCAAATATCCAATATAAGGAGGAAAAACAAAACATGGCAGACATGGACGTAAACAAATTGATGGATGCAGCAAATGCGGCAGGCGGAGTACAGGATCCTACAGCTGTACAGAATCCGGGCGGTGTTACTGGAGCCACTACAAAACCGAAGGCGCCGGAGATTGGTGCGGATTACCTTAAGGCTGCTACTGAGCAGTACGAGCAGACGCTGGAAGAGCGTATCGAGTGGACAAGGCTTAACACGGTTGACCAGCTCATCGGAGCTAATGAGCCGGTTGCAATGAGAATTCCGGATGGTGCCGTTGGAACTATTACAACCAACGACGGCGGCGCTGAGAAGAGAGTTGCCGACTTTATCGCTAAGTTCGAGAAGGCTGTTGGAAATACCATCGACAATATGCAGGACAAGTCCCCGGCTGAGAAGTTCCCGAATGTTCCGGATTCCATTAACAGGCAGAGAGCTGAGGCGGTTCTCCAGCTGTTGCTGCAGCTCCAGAATGACCCGAAGAAGGCACTTCCTGTTTACAAGGCAGAGAAGGTTTCTGTTCCGGTTAAGGGTTACTACATTAAGGGTGCTAAGTACAACAATCCTGAGTTCCGTGACCTGCTTCTTCTTAAGAGCTCTGGTGCGGCTTATGCAACCGACTCCATCAAGGACGGTGCTGTTATCGCAGAGGGCGCTGTGTTCATCCTGAGCGTTGTTCAGAAGAAGGCTTCTGTAGGAAACGCTGCTAAGGGTTCTGAGCCTACGACCGACCAGAAGAAGGAAGAGATCAAGGGATGGGATGGTTCTATCAGACCTCGTAACAAGGATGTTATGCTTAAGGCAAACAAGATTGTGTACATCTATCCTACAATCGCTATGACTCCGGAGAATGCGGTTTCTGCACCTGCAAAAGCTGCTATCACTGTTGCCGGTTCTGACAAGGTTGTTCCCGCTGTATTCAAGTATTACCTGACCGATGCTGAGGGCAACTTCGAGACCAAGACTGTTACGAGAAAGAGCCGCAAAGACCAGACCGTTAAGTCCGAAACTGTTAAGGTGACTAAGCTGTTCAGTTTGGTTCTGAGAACGCAGGCTGCTCCTACAGCTACTGACCCGATTGACGAGTTCAAGACCGACTTCAGCAAGTTCGTAAGAAGCGATGGGCGTGGTGCTCGTGAAGCTATCAACTACATCAGTGCTGAGTCTATCAAAGCAGCTTCTGTTAAGGTTAACAAAGACGGTTCTGAGACAAGTGTTCCTAACGCTATCGAGAGACTGCTGGCAGCTGCTTCTCAGGGTGTTACGGTATCTGAGGTTTCGGCAGAGGTTAAGAACGTTACCAATTCTCTTAAGGCTGGCGTAAGCAATGCACAGGCAGCGGCAAATCAGCAGGACGCTGAAGACATTCTGTAAGAATTGATTCGTCAATAAGATTATTGAGGGCGGATTCTCAATTAGAGGTCCGCCCTTAATATAAATGTTATGTCAGGGTTAGCATTGGTAATATGTATATGGTATCAGGTATTATTGATTGGCGTAACACAGTGTAAAAGTCTGTACTGATTCCCCTAGGACTACAGATGGCTATAC
>ERZ842401.3715-NODE-3715-length-18611-cov-5.253934_pt1 | contig 18611 bp, 19 predicted proteins | sample MGYA00521270_ERZ842401 | MGnify/ENA primary metagenome ERZ842401 (study PRJEB31892, sample SAMEA3878208) | bioreactor metagenome | biome: Moose rumen | place: Sweden | collected 2011-10 | study: EMG produced TPA metagenomics assembly of the PRJEB12797 data set... | reverse complement strand
CGTTAAGACCATGGATAAACTATGAATAGAAGAAGCGCTGGGCCGGTTCGGCTCAGCGCTTTGCTGATGTTTCTCTGATGACAAGTTTCTGGGGAACGATTTTCCGATACACCTTTGTGTCGCCCTCGATGTGTCGCAAAAGTAGCTGGCAGGCCGTCTTGCCCATCAGTTCCGACTGGTCTTCGATGGCCGACAGGCGAGGGGTGACATAGCATGCGTGCACATCGTCGGTGAAGCCTATCAGTGCCACGTCTTCCGGTATGCGCAGTCCCATCTGCTTGATGGCTGTGAAGGCCGCAAAGGTGATGATGTCGTTGAAAGCCAAAATGGCATCGGGGGGATTGGGGCTGCTGAGCAGTTGCAGGGCCGACTGCTTGGCCACTTCGTAGTCAATGCGGTTGCAGGCCACCAGTTCACGCTCAATGGGAATCTTGTTCTCGCGCAGAGCTTCCAGATAGCCGTGCTTGCGGCGCTGAACCATGTCGAGATGGTTGGGACCGCCGATGAAAGCAATGCGTCGCGATCCGGTGTCAATGAGGTGCTGGGTGGCCTCTTGGGCAGCCTCGTTGCCGTTGGCCGTCACGCACGAGAACTTGTCGCTCATGCAGGTGCGCCCGAAGAATACCAACGGAATGCCCATCTGCGCAATCTCCTCGAAGTGCCTATAGTCGGTCGTCTCCTGTGCCAGACAGGCAATGATGCCTTCCACATGCAGGCTGTTGAAGTTGTCGATAGCGATTGTTTCATCGTCCTGCCGCTCATGGCTGTTGGCGCTGATCACGCTGTAGCCAGCCTGTCGCGCTTCTGTCTCTATGCCGTCGAGCACAGCCGCATAGTAGTGGGTCACCAGGTTGGGCACCACGACACCTATCACTTTCGGTGCTTCGCTGCGCAGGCTTTGTGCAAAGGGGTTGGGGCGGTAGTTCAGCTTCTTGGCCAGTGCTTTCACTTTTGCCTGCATTTCCTTACCAATCTCGGGACTTTCGTGCAGTGCACGGCTGACGGTGGCGATGCTCACCCCCAACTGTTCGGCCATGTCCTTGAGCGAAATGCGATGCTTTGGCATAAGATTGTTTTTTTTTGTTGTGACAAAAATACATAAATAATTTCGATGCCGCAAACGTTTACGTGTTTTTTTTATAACGAATTCGTGTGCATGTCAAAATATGTGTGTAACTTTGTCATCGTCAGATTGAATGAGTAATGAATAGTTGATAATAAGTTAGTTAGAATGTAGAGCCGAGACTGTCGTGATGACACTCTCGGTTCTACGCTTTTACAGGGGGCTCTCGCTCCCCGTGTTTTTTTAGAAAGAAGGCTTGACGGTGAAGCGTATGCCGTGCTTCTGTGCTGTGGGCAGGTTCAGGTAGTTCAGTCGTCTGACGTATTCTATTTCTATCAGGTTGAAAATGTTCTGCACACCGATGGCATACTCAAAGTATGGCTGCTTGCCGTCCATGTAGGTGCTGCCTTCGGGGAAGTGCATCAAAATGTTGCTGCCTGCATTCTCAGGTCGGCCGGGGGCGTTCTTGTGCGACAGCGTGCCCCAGAGTCCCTTGAACTCTACCACTTCGCGCCATTTCAGTTTTCTGAGCAGCGGTATTCTGTTCAGCAACTTGCCGCCCATTTCCCATGTCAGCATCATCGAGGCATAGCGGTCGTTCAGAAATTCCATGTTGTTGATCATGTTGAACGAGTTCAAGGCTACGATATACGACAGGTTGGCCTGCGGCATAATCAGCAGAGGGTAGGGCACCTGGTTCCACTGCACACCACCTTTCAGGTTCAGGTCTATGTGTCCCCAACTCATAGGCAGCCACGTGCGCTTGTACAGTTCCAGTTCGGTGAAGTTGTACTTGTATTGCCCGCCTATCACATTGTTCAGGCCCAGCGTGTGTTGCAGACTGACGTACCAGGCATCGTGGTTCAGTGTGCGGCGGCGTTGCTTCGTGTTGAAGAATTTTTCCTTTGGAGCCAGACGCAGGCCGAACGAGGCCTCTGTGGTGCGGATGCTGCTTTTGGGAGAAGCTGCCGACAACGTCTGGAAGGCGATGTTTCCTATGGGCACCATCTTCTCGGTCTTCAGTGCCAGCGAGAAGCGCAGGTGCTGCATGGTCTCGTAGTTGAACTTCAGCGACTGGCTGTTGTACATGAACATCTTGTCGATATCGTGCACCTTGAACGAGGAGAACACGTTGTCCTTATCGGTGGCAATATACTTGTCGCTGGGCAGTGCCACGTCGCGCTGACTGGTCAGGGTGATGTTGCGCATGGGGAACTCTTGTGGCAGGTAGTTGCAGCGGCGCAGCGAGTAGGTCAGCTCGGCATTGTAGTAGTTCTCTTTCGACTCCATGCCCCGTGCGTAGTATCCTTTCAGGAACCAGTGCGGGTTCAGGTTGGCCGTGGTCTGTCCGCTGGCCCTCAGTCGCCACTTGTCGTAGAAGTTCTGCGAGAGCATGGTGTTCACAGGCCCCACGTCGAACTTGCTGGGATGATTTCTCGTACCCGTTTCCAAATAGTTCTCAAACAATGCTTTCAGTACGAAAATCACATATTTGAATCCCTTCAGCTGTTCTATATGGTCCAGAAAACTTCCCATTTGTCGCTCGCTCTTGGTGAACTCCACTTGTCGGTGGGCCTCCCAGAAAGCATCGTCGCGACGGGTGGAATTGGCTTCCACTTCCTGTTCGCCGCCGCGCATGTCGCTCTTCGACAGAGGTGAGAAGTCGAAGTCGCTCATTCGTGTCGTTCGGGTGATGATGGCGCGTGTGATGAAGTCAGTCACCATCAGCTCCACAATCATGTCGTCGATGGTCAGCAGCCACTGGCCGTCAGGCTGTCGGGTGAACTCCTGCATGCACTGGAATCCCTCTATCCAGTTCACACCGGTCGACTTAGGCAGCGACAGCTCGCATCGCTTCACCTGATAGGTTGTGTCGTCCATCACGTATAGTTGTCCGCGAAAGCCGAAGTCCTGCTGGTTGTTGGGCACGAAGTCCAGGTGTATGCAACGGTCCTGTCCCACATAGACGGTGTCGGTGATGTAGAAACGGTAGAACTGGATGGCATCGCGCCCGATGGGACTGCTGAACTTGTGGCGCATCAGCAGGATATAGTCGTCGTAGATGTTCACGTCGGAGAACACGTCGCGCATCACCGTTGTCAGAATGTTGCCCGTCTGGAACAAGTCGTTGAGCCCCGACGACTTTTGTCCCACGATGATGCTCTTCTCCTTCTGGGGAGTCTTGCGATACAGGTGGCGCGTCACCGTCTCGTCGACCGTCAGCGGCAGTACCAGCTTGTCGTTATACTGGCTCACCTCCACCTGTCCAACCAGCCAGGGGTAGGTCTTGAAGATGCCCTTCGTCAGCATGTCAGGACTGATGTCGTTCAGTCCCAGTCCTATTTTTTGGTAGTTGGTGAATTGGTAGAAGTCGTGCTCTTTCAGGTCGTTGCGCGTTTTGTGAGCAATCACCTTGCGCATCAGTTCGACGGCAGGGTTGTCCTTGCGGCTGTAGCGCGTGGTTCGCTTGCTTTTCACGGTCACCTCCTGCAGGGTCTGCTGCTGTTGTTTCAGTCGGATGGTCAGGTTGGCCGGTGTCGACGGTCCCACGTTGATCACCTGTGTCTGGTAGCCCACGGCGCTGAATGTCAGTCGCCATCCGTTGTGTCGGGAAATGGTGAACCGTCCGTTGCCGTCGCATCGTGTGGCCACGTCGTTACCTTTGTACACCACGCTGGCGTAGGGCACGGGGCCGTTGTCGTTGGCGTCGATGACTACACCGGTAATCTGAGCCAACAGATGGGTCAATGCAAAATGCAAGACAAGGAATAAAAAAGCAATTCTTTTCAATATTCAGCGTTCTTGTTGTTGAGCATGCAAAGGTACGCTTTTTTTTACTGATTATGGCAAATTAGAACGAAAAAGTATGCGAAGTGTTTCATGATTTATATGGAATGAGTTTACAAACTCGTCGACTTTGTTGAACAAACTCGTCGACTTTGTTGAACAAACTCGTCGACTTTGTAAGATGGTTCCATTTTAATCGGCTGATGGTCTAATATCAACCGTTGGATGAAACAGCCCGAATTGGCATTCATTTTTGCCGTGTGACAACAGAAAAGTGACAGAAAATGCGGTTTATCATGAAAAAAATTGTATTTTTGCGGAGTAAATAAAAGCAAATAACAATGAAAAACAATCAGAGAATTATGTGGGGCCTGCTGTTTATGTGGGTCCTTGGAGGTGTGACGCTCGCTTCGTGCGAGAAGGCTGTTCTTGATGATGAAGAAGAACAGAAGACGACAAAGCCTAGTGAAGCCGGTAAGAAGACCGTTGTGCTGCGTGTATCGGGATTCAGACAGGTGCCTTTCGATGATGAGAACCCTCAAATGGTGAGCGCAACACGGGCAATGACAGACCTTACGACCTATTGTACGCGGTTGGTCTATGTAGTATATAAAGACGGAAAGAAGGTGGACAGTCGCAGCCAGATGAAAGGGGATAGCGGTTTTGGCGAAGTGTCGATGTCGTTAATGCCAGACACTTACAAACTGTTGATTCTGGCACATAGCGCTGTGAATGGAAATCCAACAGTGTCGGATCCGGAAAAGATACAGTTTACTAACGCATTAGGCTTTTCGGATACTTTTTCTTTCTATGGTGACATGGTGGTTTCTAATGAGGCCAAAACACATGAAATCATTCTAACACGCAACGTGTCATGTCTGCGGTTTACGATTAAGGACGACTTCCCTTCAGAAGTGAAATGGATGAAATTTTACTATACAGGTGGCAGTGGCGTGCTGAATGCTGTGACGGGATATGGTGGAGCGGTCAATTCCCAGCAGGAGAAAAAGGTTGATGTCACCAATCGCTCGACGCCTCTTACTTTCAATATCTACACATTCCTGCAACAGGATGAGGGACACTTGCAATTGACCGTGAAAGCCTTGAAAGCGGACGAAACAACGGTTGTGGTGGAACGTACTTTCGAGAACGTGCCGATGAAATATCGCATGGTGACGGAGTATACCGGCTATTTCTTTGATAGCGACAATGCTTTCTCGCTGATGGCAGATACCGACTGGGGCGACCCTTACTATCAGGAGGAATACTAAGAATGGTCAGACATATTCCTCTCCTTGCAGGAACACACGCTTGACGGTAGGAGAGGTGTAGGAGTAGGGCAGGTAGCTGACGCTCTTCATCGGAACGGTGATGAAGAAGTTGGCTACCTTTCCTTTGGTGATAGACCCATACTGACTGCTGATTCCCATGGCGGCGGCCGTATTGAGGGTGGCTGCATGGATGGCTTCCTCGGGCAGCAGGCGCATCTTGATGCAGGCCAACGACACGGCAAACTTCATGTCGCCTGAAGGGGTGGAGCCTGGGTTGTAGTCGCTGGCAATGGCAAGCGGCAGGCTGGCTGCAATCATTCTGCGGGCTGGTGCAAAGGGCATGTTCAGAAAAAACGAGGTGCCGGGTAGTGCCGTGGGGATGGTGGGAGAGGGAATGGAATCTGGAGAACCTTGGCATTCCTGCAAACGCTGCTGTAACAAGGCGATGTCGCGTTCGGTCATGCTTTCCAGATGGTCAACGCTAAGTGCATGGTGCTTGACGGCTACCTCTACACCGCCGGAGTCGGCCAGCTCTTGACCGTGAATCTTTCCGCGTAGTCCCCATTGCATTCCTGCTTCGAGCATGCGACTGGTCTCTTCAGGTGTGAAGAACCCTTCGTCGCAGAACACGTCGATAAAGTCGGCCAACTGCTGCTGGCCCACTTCGGGAATCATCTCGTTGACCACCAAGTCGACATATTCTTTCTGTCGTCCGGCGTATGCCCGGCCTACAGCATGCGCCCCCAGAAAAGTGGACATGACTTTGAGGGGTGCTGTCTCTTTGATGCGACGGATGACACGCAGCATTTTCAGTTCGTCTTCCGTGTTCAGACCGTAGCCGCTTTTAATCTCGACAGCGCCGGTCCCCTTGCGAATGATTTCGTCGATGCGGACCATTGCCTGTTCGTAGAGCTGTTGCTCGGAAAGCTCGTGCAGGCGGTCGGCTGAATTCAGAATTCCTCCACCACGACGGGCAATCTCGGCATAGCTGAGACCGCGAATCTTGTCGACAAACTCGTTCTCACGGCTGTCGGCATAGACCAAATGGGTGTGGGAGTCGCAAAAGCTGGGCATGACGCAACCCTGTCGGGCATCGACAATGCTGTCGGCCTTGATTGTTGAGGCGTTGGTCGTTCCCCAGTCAAGGAAACGGCCATCTTCTATGAGAAGCCATGCATTGTGCAACACTTCGGCTTGCGACATCTCATTGCCGCACAGAAAAGGCTTGCCGTGAGAGTCGACAAAGAGTAATCCGATGTTTGCGACGAGCAATCTGCCTGCACTCATGTGTTAATAGGAAATGCCCATGTAGACGGGGTTGTGGTCAGAATAGCTTAACTCTTGCGTATAGTAAGTTTCGCCAGAAAGCGTTTCGTCGTGGAAAATATAGTCGATGCGCGCTTTCTTCTTGCCGCGGAAGGTGCCCATGAAGCCCTTGCCGCACTCCTTGAATCCGTCGACAAGATCGCCTTTCATGGTGTTGTAGGTGTAGGAATAAGGCACATCGTTGAAGTCGCCGCAGACGATAACGGGGTAGGGACTGTTGCGGATTTCCTGTGCCACGATGTTGGCTTGGCCGGCACGCACCACCATTCCACGGGTGTAGTTGCCGTAGATGGCACTGATAATCGTGTTTTCCTCAATGTGGGAACCCTGCATCTCCATCTTTGCAATCTTGCGCATGGTGCGGTTGAAACCAGTGGTTTCCAAGTGAACATTGAAGACGCGGATGACCTTGCCGCCTGCATCAATATCGGCCCACATGCCGCTATTGTTGGTGGGGCCGAAGTCAATGATGCCTGATTTCTTGATGGGGAAGCGGCGGCTGAAGATGACCATATCGTTGCGCCCCTTAGCCATGGAGGTGAAGTAGGTCTTGTAGCTCTCGCTGTTGTCTTTGTCGCCAATGTGCTCCATATACTCCTGAATGCAGAATATGTCGACATTCTGGCGCTTCATCTCAGCAAGGATGTCTTCAGCCTTGAATCCGGAAATCTCACGTCCGAACATACCGACGTTGTAAGTGGCTATCTTGAATGATGATTTTCCGTCGTGATCGGAATTGAACAGCCGTACCTGATAGATGGTGCCGATGTAGGGAATGCAGCAAAGCAGGGTGACGACAGGAATGGCAGCCCAGTGCCAGCGGCGACGGATGAGCCAGAAAGGCAGAATCACGACGTTGCCGATGATGAGTATCGGCATGATGTAGACAATCATGGCCAGCGCCGTTTCGTGTACGGGGTTGGCATTGCCGGCAAACAGACCAATCAGGGTGAACAGCGACATCAGCACCGTGATGATCAAAAGCATGAAGGAAAAGTACTTGTAAACAGCGAGTTTACCCATGTTGTAACAGTTTGGTTTCGTTTGATGGTTGATATGGGAGACGTTAATCTCCGATGTATTTCTGTACCGTAGCTATCAGGTCTTCCACTCTGAAAGGCTTGGCCATGAAGGAGTCGCAGCCTGCAGCCATTGCCTCGCGAATGTTCTCTTCGAAGGCATAGGCACTCAAGGCGATGATAGGCGTGTCGGAGTCTACCTCTTTAATAATGCGGGTAGCATCGAGACCGTCCATTTCGGGCATGCGGATATCCATGAGGATGAGGTCGGGCTTTTCGTCTTCGTTGATGGTGACGGCCTCAATGCCGTTGTGGGCACGCAACAAGCGGTAGCGGTTCTGCAGCACAATGCGCACCAGTTCGTAGTTGCTCTCCTCGTCTTCTGCCACCAGGACGGTCTTCATGCTCGACTCTTCCTTGCGGTTGCTGACGCGAAGGGTCTGCATGTTGGCCGTAGAGCGGTTGCTGGTCGACAGTCCGCCGAACGTGCCGTGGAAAGGCATCTCGAAGGTAAACGTAGAGCCGTGGTCGACTTTCGAGTCAACCTGGATGGTGCCTCCCATCTTTTCAACAATAATCTTGCAGAGGGCCAGTCCGAGACCGAAGCCTTTCTGCTGATCGGCATCTTTAGAGGCGTAGGCATCAAAGATGTGCTCAATGAAGTCGGGGGCAATACCGGAACCAGTGTCTTTTACGAAGAACTTGATGGTCTTTCCGTCGTTAATGATGTCGTAGCCATAGGTGATAGAGCCTTTTGGTGTGTGCTTGAGGGCATTCGAAATCAGGTTGGAGAAGACTTGCGTCAGACGGTTCTCGTCGGTAGTCATTGTGACGGGTCTGTCGGGCTTTGTGAAGGTGAGCGAAACCGTTTCAGGACAGCGGAACTTGAACAGTTGCTTGATGCTTGTCATGAGCTGGTCGAGACTGGTGGGTGACTTCTTGATGACGATCTCGCCCGACTCAACACGGCTGAGATCAAGTATCTCGTTGACGAGGCTCTGCAGACGGGTGTTGTTGCTCTCGATGATTTCCATGTAGTTGTATCGGTCTTCAGGCGAGTCGGTCTCAACCATGATACGTGAAAATCCCTCGATGGCATTCAGCGGGGTGCGTATTTCATGCGACATGTTGGCAAGGAAAAGCGACTTCATCCGGCTTTCCTTCATAGCCTTGGCCGCTTTCTCCTCGTATTCTTTCAGTTTTCTGTTGGCTTGCTCCAGTTGCTCGGTGACAGCTGCCAGTTTGCTATTGGCTTCAGCATACTTCTGCAACAGGATTTCCTTTTCAGTTTGATCCATTATTGAAAGATTATAGTTCGTTCACTTTCGCAAAAGTACAAAAAACTATCTTAAATGGTGTCGAATTATAGCGAAAAATGGTTTAAAATGCGTCATTTCTTGATTTGTCAACACGAATTGTCGCTTTTTCAACCTCTTTTTGCCTTTTCCCATGTGCCGCTTTGCTGGTGGCTGCGCAGGTAGTTGATGCCTCGGAACACGTTCAGGTTCATGAACAGGAAATAGTAAGGCACGTAGAGCAACTTGTTCTTCCTGCCTTTTGTGGAGAGCCAATAGCCGATGAAAGCGCCCAGATAGAACAGAATCTGGAGAATCCAAATGACAGTGTAGATAGTGCCAGCCTTCATGAAGACCAGTGCCACATTGAGCGGAATGAGGGCAAGCATGGCAAAGGGCGTGACGCTCCACCGGAGCACGCGATGGGAGACAAACTGGAAGCTGACCATAGGATATTTCAGAGGGTTCATCAGCGACCGCAACCACCAGATGCTTTGCAGTCCGCCTGCTGCGATGCGGCGTTTGCGCTTCGACTCCTCCTCCATGTTGGCCGACCCGTATTCCATGGCATAGGCCTTGTTGGTATAGGCAATTTTGTAGCCTTTCTTCAGAATGAGCATGGAAATCATGAAGTCGTCGAGCAGGGCATTGCTGGGGGCTGCCTCGTAGACACTCATGCGGACGGCAAACAGTTCGCCGGCTGCACCCATAGCCGAGTAGAGGTCGCTGTCCCAGCGCTTCAGGGTGCTTTCGTATTTCCAGTAGATGCCTTCGCCTTCGGCAGCAACCTGACTGCTGCCGTTTGCTGCGCTTGCGGCAGCCTGGCGAGCCATCACACGCTTCTCGCCACTGACGCAGCCCACGTCTTTCCGCATGAACAGGCGCACAATCTCCTTGATGCTTTCGGCATTCAGCATGGTGTTGGCATCGGTGAAGACGACAATATCGTTTTTGTTCTCCTTGAGACCGTGCTGCATGGCTGCTGCCTTGCCGCGCCGTTCGGGCGAGAAGACCAGGGTGATGTCCTTATATTCGCTCAACAATTCGTTGGAATGATCGTTGGAACCGTCGGTTACCCACATCACGCAGAGCTTGTCTTTGGGATAGTCGAGCTGCCGGATGTTCTCCATCTTCTCGCGAATAACCTCTTCTTCATTGTAGGCACAAATCATGAGAGTCACGTCGGGATACAGGTGTTCTTCGAGGGGAAGGATTGGGTCGAAAGCTTTTTTGCCGAAGATGTTCTTTATTTTTAATAATAGGTAAAGAACGATGCCGTAGCCCAGGTATGTATAGAATACCAGAATCAGACAGGCCCAGAAAAGAATTTTCAGTGTAGTCATTGCTTTTGATGATGTTTGGCTACAAAAGTACAAATATTTTTCAGAATACAGACAACCTTGCAAAAAAAATGACATATAGGATTTAACTTTTCGATGTTTCGATAGTCATATAAATGAACGCTGAAAGAAAACAGAATGTTACAAGATATAAAACAAGGAACCGAGACCGTCGGCAAGAGCTGCTCACAAGAGCAGTTGCTGGAGATGCTAACAGACTCGTCAAAGCGGGAACAGGGGTTCAGGCTGCTGACGAAACAATATGGCGAAAAGCTCTATTGGCATATACGACGGATTGTGGTCACGCACGACGATGCTGAAGATGCCTTGCAGGAAACTTTCATCAAGATTTATTCGGGCATCGGGTCGTTTAAAGGTGACGGACAACTTGCTTCGTGGATGTATCGCATTGCTACCAATGAGGCTCTGGCTCTGTTGCGCAAGCAGACGCACATCTTCCAAAGCGTTGATGATCTTGGTCCGACGCTGACAGGTAGGCTGCAGGCTGAAACTGCTCTCGATGCAAGTGCTGCCGAAGTGCTCTTCCAGAAGGCTCTGCTCACATTGCCAACTCAGCAGCGCATAGCCTTCAATATGCGCTACTACGACGAAATGAGCTACGAAGAGATTGCTGCTGTCACGGGAAAAAGCGTCGGTACGCTGAAGGCTAACTACCATTATGCAGTGGAAAAAGTAAAGAACTATATAAAAAAATATTCGCAAGATGAAACAGTTTGATGATATGCAAAAACGGATGCCCTATGCTGAGAGCAAGGACTATCTGGACCGGCTGATTGAACAGTCGACGGAGAAAGCCATCAGGCAGGCTACCCAGCCTAAGGCTGAAGTGCGCCAACTGCGACCCTTGTTGGCTGTTGCTGCTGCCGTTGCCTTGCTGTTGGTCATTGGAATCACTCAGTTCCGTTCGCATGACGAGCAGATGCTGGCCATGCAGCAAGAGCAAGAGACACTGGGCTTGCTGGCCGACAACAGTCAGGAAGAAGGACAGGAGCGCGGACCAATTGACGATTTCCTCAGCAACCTGACGGACGACGAGGCACAACTGCTGGCCTACTATGAATGGGAAGACGTGCCTGAATATGAATAAAGATTTACCAACCAACACAATTTTATATAACCCAACTTATTTGCAGTAATTATGAAAAAGATGATTTTATCGGCACTGTTGTTTGCTACCGTTCTTTCTGCAGCTGCGCAGAATGAGAAAAACGACAGCATCTATGAGAAATTCCTGAATGCCAAGGTTCGCGAGCTGACTTATCGTTTGGAAATAACGGATGAGCAGAAAGCCAATTTCGTAAATGTCTACCGTAAGTATAACGATGAGATGAGGGCTGCTTGGGGTGCCCGCCACAAGAAGGCTCCCAAAGCTGAACTGGCTGAGAAAAAAGACAAGAGCAAGCAGCTGAGCAGTGCCGACGTGGCTAATGCAAAGCGTAAGCAGATGGAGCGTCAGCAGAAGGCTCAGAATGTACAGATGAAGTATCTGGATGAGTTCGCTAAGGTTCTTGATGCCAAACAGCTGAACAAGTTCTATGAGACGGAGGCTAAGATCCAAAAGAAACTGATGGAACGCAGAAACCATCCGAAAGGAAAGCCCAGCATGCGGCCAGGGAAAGACAATAAGAATCTTCAGGGAAAGCATCCCAAGAAGCAGAAAGACTAATGAATAAGAAAAAGCAGTGGATTGCCGAGAGCAATTCACTGCTTTTCTTTGAGTATTTCAATGCAATTCCCTGAGTATTTCAATGGAATTCCCTGAGTATTTCAATGGAATTCCCTGAGTATTTCAATGGAATTCTCTGAGTATTTCAATGCAATTCTTTTTTTGTTTCAATCGAGGCCGAACAGAACCTTCAGACCACCGTCAACACCAGAGAAGCCCATGAAGGCCAGACTTAACAGTCCTGCTGATATCAGCACGATAGCCATGCCCTGCATGCCCTTGGGAATCTTGGCCAGTTCCAGTTGTTCGCGCATGCCGGCAAAGACCGTGAGGGCGAGACCGAAGCCAAGAGCCGTAGAGAAGGCATAGACTGTGCTCTGCAGCAGGTCGAAGTCTTTCTGAATGACCAAAATGGCTACGCCGAGTACGGCACAGTTTGTGGTGATCAGTGGAAGGAAGATGCCCAAAGCCTGGTAGAGGGCAGGGGATACCTTTTTCAACACAATCTCAACCATCTGCACCAGAGAGGCGATGACAAGAATGAAGGCTATGGTCTGTAAATACTCTAACTCGAAGGCATCGAGCACGAACTTCTGGACAAGCCATGTTACGATGGTGGCCAGAGTGAGCACAAAAGCCACTGCGGCCGACATGCCCAGTGATGTCTCAATCTTCTTCGATACGCCAAGGAAAGGGCAGATGCCCAGGAATTGTGACAACACAATGTTGTTCACAAAGATGGCCGAAATAAATATAAGCAAGTATTCCATAAGTTAAGCCTTTCTGATTTTGTTTACGATAGCAATGAGGAAGCCCAAGGTGATGAATGCGCCTGGAGGCAACACGAAGAGCAGGATGTTGTAGGTCTCAGGGAGAAGTGTGAAGCCGAAGATGGAGCCTGAGCCCAGTATCTCACGGCAGATGCCTAGCAGGGTGAGGCCCAGCGTGAAGCCAAGGCCGATGCCAATGCCGTCGAACAGCGAGGCAACGGGGCTCTGCTTGGCAGCGAAGGCCTCGGCACGTCCCAGAATGATACAGTTCACAACAATCAAGGGGATAAACAATCCGAGGGCTGCGTCAATATCGGGCAGATAGGCCTTGATGACCATTTGCAGGATGGTCACAAAGGCTGCGATGACCACGATGAACACAGGAATGCGCACTTTGTCGGGGGTCAGTGTCTTCAGACAAGAGATGACCACATTGGTGCAGATGAGTACGGCCATTGTTGCAAGACCCATAGCCATGCCGTTGGTGGCACTGGTCGTTGTGGCCAGCGTGGGACACATGCCAAGCATCAGGACGAACGTAGGGTTCTCCTTGACGATACCGTTTTTGATAATATCGATGTAATTCATATCTATTCCTCCTTCATTTGTTTGGTGGCACCGCTTTCACCGTCGACGGGCGTTGCCTTGTAAGCACTATAGGCGTTGTTTACTGCCAGCAGGAAAGCACGGCTGGTGATGGTTGAGGCTGTGATGGCATCGACCTGACCGCCGTCCTTGCTGACGGTCAGGGGCTCTTGGGGATTCTTCCCGATAATGTCGCCCTTTTCGCCTTTCTGAAACCATTTGTCAGCCTTGGCTCCAAGACCTGGGGTCTCGGCATGCTCCAAAAGTGTATAGCCCAGAATGTTTCCGTCAGGGGCGAAGCCAACCAATACTTTCAGGTTACCGCCAAAGCCGCTGGTAGTGCTTTCAACAGCGGCACCAAGGTCTTGTCCGTTGGCATCCTGTGCCTGATAGATGATATAGGTCAGCTCTTTTCCTTTCGCATCGTTCTGTCTTACCGTGTCGGTCTTGGCAACAACGATTTCGTCGCTACCCATGACGGCCTTGATGCCGTCTGACAAGGCTTTCTCTTTCTGCTCGCTAATCGGGCCGCTCGTCAGGTCGTTGACATAGGCGAGGACCGCTCCCATGATGACAGCTACGCCCGTGAGGACTAGCGTCATGTTCAGTAAAGATGATTCAAGCTTCTTCATAATCTTCAATCTTAATTCTTAATCTTCAATTTATTTTGAAGCCGGCACTTCACCGAAGCGCTTGGGTTTGATATAATTATTAATAAGAGGTGTAAAGGCGTTCATGATGAGAATGGCGAACGACATACCCTCAGGATAGGCACCCCAGTTGCGAATGATGACTGTCAGAAGACCGATGCATACGCCATAGATGATTTGTCCTTTGGGAGTCATGGGCGATGTTACGTAGTCGGTAGCCATGAAGATAGCTCCCAGCATCAGACCACCGCTCAGAATGACGGTCGTCGGGTCGGCATAGATGGGATTGGCAATGTGCAGAAGAGCACTGAAGACAAACACCGTACCGATGATGGCTACAGGAATATGCCAAGTGATGATTTTACGCCAAAGCATGAAGGCAAAGCCTGCAATCAGGGCAAGGCCGCAAATCTCACCGATGGTTCCTGCACCGCCGCCCAGCGAATGGTCGCCAAGCAAGAGGCTGAAGGCATCGGGAAGCTGATCGAGAACACTTACGTCACCACTCTTGATGGCTTCTTTCATGACGGCAAGTGGGGTGGCTCCGGTGTTGGCATCGGTATATTGCATCCACTGTCCGGGGATTGGCCATGATGTCATCTGTGCAGGGAAAGCCACCAGAAGTGCGCATCGGCCCACAAGTGCGGGGTTGAAGATGTTCTGCCCTAATCCGCCGAAGGTCATCTTGGCAACGCCAATGGCAAAAAGTGCTCCGATGATGATGATCCAAAGTGGCAGGTTCGAGGGAAGGTTCATGCCCAAAAGCAGGCCAGTCAGGGCTGCCGAGCCGTCAAGAATGGTGTTCCGGTCATTCTTCAGTAGGTATTTGTTGATTGCCCATTCGAAGAAGACACATGCTGCCACACTCGTAGCACAGACAATGACCGAACCCAGGCCAAAGTAGAAGAATGAGACGAGAAGAGCCGGCAACAGGGCAATCATGACCCCGTACATGTTGCGCTCCACCGTATCGTTGCCGTGGGCATGTGGCGATAGTGAAACTATGAGTTTGCTCATTTCCTTTATTCTTTTATTCTTATATTTTTTTATTTCTTTATTTCTTTGCAGCTCTGCTGCGGATAATTCCCATAACGGTCGACTTGCCCTGGCGGATGTTGTCGAGCAGTGGGCGATGGGCAGGACAGGTGAATTGGCATGAACCGCACTCTATGCAGCTTACAATATCTTCCTGTTCGGCTTTCTCCCAATTCTTGACCTCGCTGATCTTTGCCAGCAGATAGGGCTCCAGTCCCATCGGACAAGCACCCACACATTTGGCACAGCGTATGCAGGGCTGTGGCTCTTTACGGCGCGCGTCGTCGCCACTCAGAATGGTTACGGAGTTGGTTCCTTTGCAAATAGGCACTTCAACGCTTGTCAGCGCCTTGCTCATCATCGGGCCGCCAGCCAACAACTTGTTGTCGCCTTCGGGCATTCCACCGCATGCATCAATGAGGTCCTTCATGGGAGTGCCCATTCTGACAAGGAAGTTCCCGGGATTCTGCAATTTCTTGCCGGTCACGGTGGTGTAGCGTTCAAACAAAGGCTTGTGTTTCATCACAGCTTCGTAAACAGCAAAGGCCGTTCCCACGTTTTGAACGATGGCTCCAACGTTGACTGGGATGGCAGGAGGTGCGGGAACCTGACGGCGTATCACGGCATCGACCAACTGCTTTTCGCCTCCTTGCGGATAGCGCTGGGCCAGCGGTACTACTTCTACGTGGTATTCCGTACCTGCAAACTTCTCACTGCATTTCTTAGTTAGTAACTCAATAGCTGCAGGTTTGTTTGTTTCAATGCCAATGTAGCCAGTGGTCACTTTGGCTCCTTTCATGAGAAGTTCAAGACCGACAAGAATCTCATCGGCATGCTCAATCATCAAACGGTAGTCGGCAGTGATGTAGGGCTCGCATTCCACAGCATTGATAATCACGCACTCGGCTTTGGCTGTCGGGGGAGGGGTGAGCTTGATAAAGGTGGGGAAACAGGCACCGCCCATGCCGACAACGCCTGCCGTCTTGATGCGGTTGACAATTTCCTCAGGTGTGAGCTCGGGATGATCCTTCACCTGCTCTAATTTATCTGAACGGTCAATCGTTTCTTCCCATTCGTCGCCTTCTACGTTTATGATGATGACAGGTTTGCGATAACCTGTAGCATCAATAGCGGTGTCAATTTTGAAAACGGTTCCACTCACTGACGAATAAATCGGAGCGGAAACGAAACCGCCAGCTTCAGCTATCAATGTGCCTACTTTCACTTTGTCGCCTTTTGCCACTACGGGCTTGGCTGGAGCACCAATGTGCTGACTCAGTGGGAATATGGCTTGCTTGGGCAGAGCGGCTACTTGTGTGGCTACCTCGTGGGTGAGCTTGTTTTCTTCAGGGTGTACGCCACCTATTCGGAATGTTCTGATATTCATGCTTGTGCCTCCTTTGCTGTTTCTGGTTTGGGTTCAATGGGCTTTGGTGCAGGGAAGTTCACTGCTTGGATGGCTTTTGTGGGACACACTGCTACGCATTTCTTGCATAGACGGCATTTCTCCGGATTGATATAAGAGCAGTTTGCTTCTACGGTAATGGCACCGAACGGACATTCTTTCTCACATTTTCCACAGCCGATACAGCTTACTTTACATGCTTTCATTGATACGGCTCCCTTGTCTTTATTGACACAGGAAACAAAGACACGACGACCTTTTGGACCTTTCTTGCGGAGTTCAATGATGTTGCGTGGACATGCTTTGGCACAGGCGCCGCAGGCAGTACATTTCTCTTCGTCGACTTCTGGCAGACCTGTCTCTGCATTGATGTGGATAGCATCAAACTGACATGCAGCTGCGCAATCACCACATCCCAGGCATCCGTATCCGCAAGCAGTCTCTCCAGCACCACATGCATGCATGGCAGCACAGGTTCTGAGACCAGCATACTCGGCTATCTTAGGCCGATGCTCACACGTTCCGTTGCATCTTACTACTGCAACCTTTGGCTCACCATTGGCAATTGCCATCCCCAAAAGATCAGCAACTTTTCCCATTGTGCCTGAACCGCCCACAGGACAGAAAAGACTGTCAATGCTACCAGCATCGGCACCTTTCACCAATGCATCGGCCATACCTCCGCATCCAGGGAAACCGCAACCGCCACAGTTAGCACCGGGAAGCAATTCGTTAACCTGCGCAATGCGAGGATCTTCGTACACAGCAAATTTCTTGGAACAGATGTACAGCACAATGGCTGCCAGTAAGCCAATTGCTCCAAGGGTTATTACTGCAATTAAGATAAAATTCATAATACTTTATTGTTTGTCTAATAATATTTATACGTTTTCAAGTGTGATTATACGTTTTCGAAAATGGATTATACACTTTCAAGTCTGAAAGTAATCTTTTGTGCTATCTGTTGCCTGAAAAGCCAGACAATGAGATAGTATGGAATCAATGAGAATATTGCCAGCAGAGCTGCTCCCCCGTCATGAAGACCTGTCAGCCTTCCGGCTGTTAGTGTTAATAATAATAGGATTAAAGGAATGCCAAATCCTAACGCGATGGCACGGAACCCAGTCTTTTCAGAAGTGCTTACAATGACTTTTTGCCCAATCTGATATCCTTGGTGAGGGGAATACACGTCTATGATTTTTTCTTTTGACTCTGATATGCTGCAACCGCTAGCCACCTTGCAACTGGCACAGGCTGATGATTGCGCGATACGCACCTGAATGTGCTTGTCGGCAATTCGCTCAATAATACCTAAATGCTTGATGTCTTTGTTCATGATTAGTTTCGGAAAACAGCGTTTGCTTTGCAAAGGTACTACAAATTTGTAAATAACAAAGCACTAAATGGAATTATTTTCAAAAAACATTCGTAATCGTTTGCAATTAATAAAGTTTTTCGTACTTTTGCATGACAAAATTTCTTTCGTATGGATACAAATGAATTGACATTGCAGCAAATTGAAAGGCTTATTAGGAAAATCGTAGAGAAATTTCCTGCAACACAAGAGGCCTCGGTTCTCACTGATATTCACCTGTGCGTGTCTCAGGAAACGGGAGAAATATTGGCTCTTGACGATGACGACAAAGAGATAACTCGTTGTGTTGTTGAGCAATGGATCAATGCGAATGATGACGACTTCTACGAACAGACAGCATCAGTGCTTCGTCAGGCTTTGCAGGCTCATTCTTCTCAGATTGAGAACATGTCAATTCTGAAGCCCTATGCTTTCGTGATGGAAAACGATGATCGTGACGAGCAGCATGAGTTGTATGTGGTAGACGATGAGACCGTTATTTTGGATCCAGTTCTGATGAAAGACTTGGATCATGATTTGGATTCTTTCTTTGAAGATTTAATGAAAGATATTTAATTCCTTATATTATATAATAAGGTGTAATTAGTAATTTGGCACAAAAATCATCTGTTTTTTTGTGTTTTGTGTCAAATTATTTTCAAAAAGTTTTGGCGGTGTCCTTAAAATGCTTACCTTTGCATCCGCTTTCGCTCAAAAAACGGGTGGGGCGACCTGAAGAAAGAGTTCTTTGAAAGATTTACATAGACAGAAGAAGTAGTACAAGAAGCGGTGGTCTTCTGCCTTTCGGGGCAGCAGGTCACTGGGTAGAGAAGTCAACCGTCATATTATATAGATAGAGATAGGTGATTGCCCGATAGATACTATTATCGGATATGCGTCCTTGAGTACAGAGAATCAGCCGTGGGTGCGCTGCGTTTTTCCGCAGTGTTCTCCGGTTAAGATAGAACAATTTTTACAATGAAGAGTTTGATCCTGGCTCAGGATGAACGCTAGCTACAGGCTT
>ERZ842401.3714-NODE-3714-length-18618-cov-7.147444_pt1 | contig 18618 bp, 20 predicted proteins | sample MGYA00521270_ERZ842401 | MGnify/ENA primary metagenome ERZ842401 (study PRJEB31892, sample SAMEA3878208) | bioreactor metagenome | biome: Moose rumen | place: Sweden | collected 2011-10 | study: EMG produced TPA metagenomics assembly of the PRJEB12797 data set... | reverse complement strand
CATCTATGCCGCTGACTTCTGACACAGATTCCATCCCCAACTTTGCGACATTACCAATAAGTTAAGAGAAAAAGAATCATTATGAATGGTTTGCAATGCGAGGCACCATCGTTCTAAAAGACTTAAACCATGTTTTCTGAAGCACTCAATTGTTATACAGCATGCTGCAAAAGATATGCGGCAGCCTACCCAGATGTGGTGGGGGCGTCAAATATGCAGCACCTTATGGCAGTTGGCGGATCACTAAGTTCTTTAGGTTCTATTTGTGCTTCCGTTGCGAGGAATGCGAAAGACCGAGCGTCAACACTGTCCAAAATGTTGGCGGGGCGGGATAAGTCTATTAATGAATTGTTGAAGGACGTTGACGCGGAACTTGGTTGTGATGCAAATCATGGCTTTTCTCCTGTCATTCCGCCGTCAAGGAGTCCGTTCAGAGAGGGAGAACGTTCTCATGATTACAAGCCCCCCTCACCTCAACGCTCTCATATCCCTATACCACAAAAGGGCTTACCGCCCGCTTCCCCAACGCCACCGCCCCGCACCCCATCCTCTCCACCACCCTCAAAGCCGAGGAACACGGAATATCGTCCGCAAGAAAGAGGGCCAATTGAATCTGAAAAGAAACCTTTAAGGACGCCGACTATGCCCGCCCCAAAATCCTTGGATAATGGCAGTCTTGCCTTGAGCAAGCAATACCGTGAGAATTTTGTCCTTTACAAGAATACTGTTGTAAGATTAATAAGATCATGCGATGACATTTTAATTCGCCATAGTGAGATTGCCCGTGACTTGCAGGCAATACAAGTTATTGCACGAGAACTTGATTCATGGATGCGCCGCCCCATATTGGCAGTTGATGCCATAAACAAGAGGATAGCGGCACGCGACGCATTAGTTAAACGCGTCAAAAAGTTACGGAACAAGCTTGAAACCCTTTCGCGGCGTTTCAGACAGCGTCAATCCCTGCACTGTACGGATGTCGATGTATGTGAACTTGACAGTATCATATACCAACATCAGAAGATCTTTGGAAAGAAAGGTTGGTTTGTTAACTTGCGAAACAAACTGGATGCCTTTAAATCTTTCTTGGGAAGTTCGGACGCTCGCACTGTCGCAGAGCGGCTTGAAAGACTGAATTCGACTTTGGATGGTGTTGCAAACAACCTGAAGGCTGCGGCAATACGCATTAACACAGAAATCAACGCAGAAAAGGGTCGGCGTGCCGCAGTTGATGCCGTCAAGGCAAGGCTAACGGTTGCCTTGCGTAATGCACAAGTTCATTATCAACGTATAGCGCCCAAGGGTAAACTTGTATTTCGGACAACATCCACACAAACTGGTACGCATGTGTCTCCAACGGCGGAAGAGCTACACAGGGATGTGACTGCGGCTATGACACCTCTATGGCAGCAATTGTCCGTTGCTTGTCAGCAAGTGGGCAAGTTGCAGAAGGACATATTGAGATTGTTGCCTTCTGATATTAATAAGACTAAGGCGTTTCCGACGTACATCATTATTGGATGTGTACGTGTCCAATGCGGAACATCTACTATTGCCGTCCCCATATTGACTACTTTCCCCTTCGCAAAACCACGTCTGTTTCGAGATGTTGACCAGGTTGCCTCGTTCCTTTTACGGTTAATATGCGCGATGCCTATAGGCGGTATACGATTGAATATCATTGACCATGCAGCAGTTGGCGCACATGGAAGATATTTCAATCAGTTGCTTGATGTCAGTGGCGATATTGTTAAGCTCATTACAGTTCAGGATGACATACGTGGACTGTTGCAGGAACTTTTAACCTATATGGGAGACCTTGCTAAGACGAAATTTACAGGAGCCGTTACAAGTTGGATAGAATATAACCAAAACAATCCGACGGCACCATTACCTTGCACACTCCTCGTCATATATTCGTTCAAAGGGTGGGAGTACCGTGAGGTTGAATTACTTGAACCCATCCTCGAACGTGGTGCGCAATGTGGTGTCTTTGTTGTAGGGCTATCGGATGGACTAAGCGGATTGGATGAAAGGCTACGTAAGGGGATAAGGCCGGAGCGGTTCGTCATGATGCCTCCAGACCTTGCGAAGAGCGGATTTGTTTACAAGAAACTATCCGCCTCTTGGCAACCTATTGGCAAGTTGTCCCCAGGTCAGTGGGAGAAACTTATAATCTCCTACAAGGATGCCTATGAGGCCAAGATATCCCGTACTACCCACACTTTTGCCGACCTCTATTCAGATGTGCCTTTTTGGTCTTGTAATTCCTCGGAAGGTCTGGATGCGATAATTGGCTGGGATGCATCAGATGTGCCACTGCATTTCCGTCTTGGTTTTGGAAAGGAGAGCCTGAATCATGCCATCATGTGCGGAAAAACTGGTGGGGGTAAGACAAACTTACTTCATGCAATAATTCGCTCATTTTGTTTTAGATATTCCCCAGAAGAGTTTGAACTTTATTTGCTTGATTTCAAGGACGGTGTGGGGTTCAATCCATACGCAGATAAGGGACGCGCATGGCTGCCGCATGCGCGCACAATTTCAGTTCACAATGACCCCAATTATGCGGTATCCATGTTTGAGGCAATTGTGGCTGAGATGGAGAGAAGAAATGGGGAATTCAAATCCGCTGTTGTTGAAGGAATCAAGGATTACAGGCTCAAGACGCGAAAGAAGATGTCGCGGATATTGATAATAGTTGATGAGGCCAAGGATATGTTCGCGCCTGGGGAATGGGATGAAAAGATATCGGAGTTGGTCCTTCTAATCCTTAGAAAAGGACGTTCTGCCGGAATACATCTTTTGTTGTCGACGCAATCTACGGCCAGCATTTCAATCCGTGGGTTTAGCGAGATGCTTCAACAACTTGTTGGCCGATTCGCATTACCAGGTGACGGAGACGAAGGTGTGCTTAGCAATGTTGATCGTTCGATTGTCCAGTCGATTCGCATACCTCAATGTGTCTTCAACGACAATGGTGGGGCTCCTGGTTGCAATCGTATCTTTGCGCACCCGCAACTGATAGATAGCGATGCATCATATATTGAGTACCGTCAAAAGATGGAGGATGGCGCACGTCGTTTAGGTGGCTGGTCGCGTTTCCCCTGTCGCGTCTTCGATGGCAGACAACTTCCTCCTATGCCATCAAACGAACGATTCAAAGCCATGTTGTCGGAAGCCGCCACTCGTAAAAAACGTTTTGACCTTGTTCTTGGAATTCACAGCGACTTTGCGGGTAATGTCTGTAGGGTTACATTTGAGGATGAAGCGGCGGAAGATCACTTGCTCGTCGCTTACGAGAAAGATGACCGAGGCGCGGCAAAAGGACTATGGGAAAGCATCCTTAAGAGTCTTGCTGTTTTGCCGAATAAAGCCGTCCTTCTCTATGACCCCAAACGCAGTGGGGCACTTCCACTTCGTCTGCCGGGAGGATTTGATGATGCTAATGCCGATACGGAGCGTAATGAATTACTAAGTAAGTTAAAGACTTTACGCGATTCAACCGCCGTTCACAAAGTGCTGATCGTTGAAAACTTTGACTCTGCACGCTATCTTCATCAGAAGAACTCATCTCCCGTGAGTTGGGGCGAGGAGGATGTATCGACAACTGAGTCAACCGATAATGTGTTTAAGGCGGCGTTTGAAGATTCCGATGCAATTCCATTCCATGTTATTTGCTTTACGCGCCGTGCGCGATTTGCAATGGAGAAACTTGGCAATGCCATCATGTCTAAGATTTCTAAGCGGATCGCGTTCAGTCTGAATGGCGATGACTTGATTGAGCTGATGTCGCAGGCTCGTGGAATTGACGTTCGTGACAAGGTGTTGTTTTCTGATGAGGCTTCGCCCGATGGTGTGATCGACATACTTCCATATAGCCCGACTATTAGTACATAAAGCATGGCGGTTTGTATGATGTCGGTAGTTGAAGATGGCGCGCGAGGCTCTCTGAGTGTTCGACAGCGTTTCCTTGCAAGTGAGGATGCACAATGTTTTTGAGCATGTCCTTCTGTCGCCTTGCACCGCCAGAGTTGGTTCAATGCCCATTGTGGCATGGGTTTCTGTACCTCCGGCGCATGATAAAACGAATAATTTGTCTAAAAGCCCCTTGTGGTGCGCACACACCATATGGTATAATATTGGGTAATTTCAACGGCATTGAATTTCTACCTCTGCGTGGAGTGTTCTGCGAATTTCTTCAGGCCGTGCGGTCTGGTTCGTGGGCGACGTGGAATAGTGGGACACAACAATCCGGTGAAGGGAGAATAGTATGGCAAAAATCGAACTGAGGATTTTAGATCCTAAAGCCCTTGACCGGGGCGCAAATGAGTCGCCGGTTCAAATGACTTATGGTGACACGGACTCGCCAATAGTGATTGATACCGAGACGGCATTCATTGAGTGTGAAGCGCAAGGCAAATCGGCTTCCATCAAGCAATGGATGGTTGATTTCGGCAATCACAAAATGAAGCTGGCAGATGACGCTGGTGATGGTAATTATAACGCGATTGACTTTGTTACAGCTGCTGGCATGGTGGGGCAACTGGTCAAGGAAGTAGGCATTGCTACACTACAAACGCTTCTGTCCACACTGAATGTTACTTATGGCGTGAGAAGCAATGACGAACCAGCACCTTCTTCGCCGCCTGGAAACGATGTGCCGACAGAGAATTCGCCCGACTCCCCCAAAGAGCCGGATTTGCCGAGTCCTGTCAATCCAGATGACATGTAATTAGTAATTTCAAACGTCAAAGAAAGGAAAAGAAAATGGCCGAACGGACTACAGAGCAAATTCAAATCAAGCTGAAGATGCTTGACGATGTTTTCCATAGAATGATCATCGCCCTAGAGCGACTGGAAACATTCTTGGAGATCCATCGCAAGGGAGATGGCGCCGCAAAGTTTGCAACTACGGGCATGCATGGCGAAAGAGACCTCCATGACGACCAGAAGAATCCCCCTACGCTTGAAAGTGTGCTGGGCGAAGTTCAGTTGCAATGCTCGGCGCTCTTTTTCCAGACAAAGTTTGATGACGAACAGCTGTTCGCGCAGACGATGAAGTATTTTATGACTGACTTGTTGGAATGGTATGGTGGCCGAGGCAAAGAAATACCCTATGATGAAGTGGAGATGTATGTTTTGCCTATTGCCGTATCATTGAGCCGACAAATCAGTTCTGTGGTCGATATCATGCAGGTTTGCGATGAATACGTGACCAAGTTGCGGCGCATTGAAGACTTCAGTGATGAAGAGAAAGAGAAGGCCGTAGAAGAAGGTTTTACAGCTTTTCTTAGAGCGCAACATCGTACCGGAGAGCAGTTGCAAGAATTTGTGGCTTCTGGAGCTGAAGTGAAGTTCTCCGCACACAAACGTGGAACGATTGAGGATGGATACAAGCGTTTGATGGACGCAATGACCAACCTCTATCCTACAACTACCCCAGCCAAGAAGGTTCGCGCCACTTTCACCTCATACGTCGAATCTCTGCCGGAATTTACAGATGAGGCACTTGATGCGGCGATAGCAACAAAGGGCCAGAATGTTGAGGCAGAAACGGATCAGGAACAAAGCAAGTCTGATGAAGACTCGTCTGATGCCTCTAACAGCACCGAAGATCCTCGGGAAGAACCCGGAGAGAATAAGGAGTAGTCATGGGACAAGCATTAGCGAAACTGCAGGAAGACGGGTACACCTATTTCCATCTCTACATCAGTTGCCCTGTCTGTAATGATCAGGGCAGGAATACGCCTCGTTCTCATTGGGCACACTACAACAACAACTGTCATGGCGACATCTATGTTGGTGACAACGCATTTTACAAATGCCAGAAATGTGGGCATTCGTCTCATGTGAGAAACTGGGGATATAACTGTCCTTCACATTCAAATTCGCCTGATGAATTTGTGAAGGCCAGTTCCCAGGCTCTCGCCAGCGCCATATCTACTGCCGGACAGATGGTGCAGGAGTGTGGTCTGCCGTGGCTTCAGAAATTTCTCGCCAACATGGGTGAATGGTAATAAGGAGTAGTTATGAACCTTGACAAGTTTGAAGAAGATGGTAACACGTATTTCCACCTCTGCATCAGTTGCCCGGTGTGCCATGATCAGGGACGGAATACTGAACGTGCATTCTGGTCGCACTATGACAATAATTGTCACGGCGACATCTACCTGGGTGACAATGCATTTTATAAGTGTAAGAAATGCGGTCACTCGGCGCATGTGAGGAAGTGGGGATATAACTGTCCTTCGCATTCCAACTCCCCTGAAGAGTTTGTGGGTGCCAGTTGTCAGGCGCTTGCAGAAGCTGTCTCGACAGCTGGCCAGATGGTTCAGGAAAGTGGTTTGCCTTGGCTCCAGAAGTTCCTTGCTAACATGGGTGAGTGGTAAATGGGAAAGCCATGTCCATAAATCAATTTGAGGAGAACGGGGACACCTATTTCCAGCTCTTCGCAAGTTGCCCCGTGTGTCATAATCAGGGCAGAAATGCACCTCGATTATTTTGGACACACGGGGATAATAACTGTCACGGAGATATCTATGTAGGCGATAACGCCTATTACAAGTGCCGGAAATGTGGGCAAACATCTCATGTGAGCAAAATGATGCTATCATGCCCGCGATGTTCAAATGCTACAGATGGGATTTGGGAGCTGAAAGCCGGCTCATCGGATTTCCTCTGCCGCGACCAGTTTTATAGGCAAAATGGTGCAGTAGTGCGGTTTCCAGTAGCTCCGGAAATTTATTATTGACATGGGCGAATGGTAATAAGGAACAGCTATGAACCTAGACAAGTTTGAAGAAGACGGTAACACGTATTTCCACCTCTGCATCAGTTGCCCGGTGTGCCATGATCAGGGACGGAATACTGAACGTGCATTCTGGTCGCACTATGACAATAATTGTCATGGCGATATCTACGTTGGGGACAATGCTCACTTCAAGTGTAAGAAATGCGGCCAGTCATTCCATATAAAAAACTGGGGTTATTGTTGCCCTTGCCATTCTAATAGTAGTGATTTTGAAATGGGGATTGTGCCTACCGCAATAGATAGTGGCATACTTGTAGCGCGTTCGATTTCTCAAATGGTGAATGATTGTGGGATACTATGGCTTCAGCGATTTATGGACAATGTCGATGAAAGATAGAAAGCGACATCAACAATCATTAAAAGGAAAATCAAAATGACCAACAAAGAATTGAAGTTGAAGGTGTTTTCGGGAAAAGACGGGAGTTTCCCGCCTGGTACTATGAGTGTCTGGGCTACAGAACATGACATACAGGCAATTCTCCCGGATGGGGTATTACCCAACGGGCAGCCAAATTATGTCAAGATCACGTCTCGCAATCCATTAACAAAGTTCACTCTCTATGCTAAGGTAGATTGCCTCAATGATCAGGCACACAATCCCGATGGCCAGTTATGGATCCCGCACAGGTTGATGCATCGCTCTTGGGTATTTGATCAGGGAATGGGAGTTGAGATCAGTTATTTGGATGTCGATTCGTTGCCCAGAGTTGACGTTTTGACGGTGAGGCTCAATCCCGATGAGGTGATCTACTGGTCAGAAGACGAAGAAGAAGCGGCAAGAAGCTTACTCCTAGCCAAGGTCGCTGTTATCTACCAGTCACAGATGGTGTTGGTAAAGCCATTGACAAAAGACAGCGTAATGGGCGAAGTAGTCTCTATTTCTCCAAAGCCCAAAGAACGTAATGTAGCATATCGTATTGATGGCGACACCAGTCTGGTTTTTGAGGGGTTGCCCGCCAACAAACAAAAAACAATTGACTTCTCTAAAATCGGCGGCCTTGATAATGTAATCAACCGCCTGCGTGAGATCATCCAAATTCCCATCAACTTTCCTGAACTGTTAGAGCGTTTTGGTATTAATCCGCCCAAGGGGATGATTCTATATGGGCCGCCCGGCAATGGAAAGACAATGATTGCCCGTGCGGTAGCACATTCAATGGGAGCTTCGTTCATTGAAATTGAACGCTCGGAATTGTTGTCAAAATATGTGGGCGACTCCGAAAAGAATCTTGAAGGTAAATTCCGCGAAGCTGCCGCAAAAGGTAACAGCGTAATCTTTATTGATGAAATCGACTCACTGGCGTCGGCTCGAAATGAAAAAAGTGCGGAACATCAGGTGTCGCTTATCGCGACCCTCTTGGTGCTGATGGATGGAATAAACAGTAATCATCGCGTATTCGTCATAGGCGCTACTAACCGATTGGATGCTGTTGATCCTGCTTTGCGTCGTCCTGGTCGCTTTGACCTTGAATTTGAAGTCCCGCTTCCCGATTTGAACGGACGATTGGATATCTTACGTAAATATGTCCCTATGGATAAACCCGACCTGCTTGAGTCGAGTATCGATAATCATAAGTTAGTCATGCTCAGCGAACTGACGAGTGGTTATTCGGGGGCCGATATGTCCATGCTCTACCGTGAAGCCGCAATGCAAGCCATACGTCGGAACATGAAGCTTGAAGAGGCTGGTAAAGTAACTTTAAGTAACCCTGTTGATGACATCAAGTTGAGGTATGAGGATTTTCTTGCCGCAAGGAAAGAAATCACTCCCACCCAAATGCGAGGCGAGCAGGCGGTCGCAGAGACTACTACCTGGGATGAAATCGTTGGATTGGATCGACAGAAAGAAGCCCTACAGGAAGTCAATGCGCTTTTCTCAAAGTGTATTGACAGCGATGTGTTGCAAAACCGTCCTACTTGCGCGAACTTACTGATGATTGGACGGCGGGGAAGTGGCAAGCGCACCTTGACTGCGGCATTTGCAAAGAAGTTCGGCTATGAGATGATGTTCATAGATTGTGTGGAACTTGAATCTCTCCCAATTGGAGACGCGTTACAGGAGATTCATCGTGTCGTAATAAAATGTCGTCAATCCGCTCCATCAATACTATTCATTCAGAACCTGGACGATTGTCAAAACAAGGAGGCTATCGCCCGTAAAGTAATTAACGAGTTGTCACGTTTAAGCAGACGCTTGAAGGTGATGGCGGTATTGTCTTCGGAAGATGCAACAAAGCTTCCATCGAGTGCTAGGGGATACAAAACTTTTGAAAAGGAGATTAACCTTGATATCGACGAGGTGACTACCCTTGAAGGTGTTAAAAAGATGTTTCCCACTGCCGAAATCACGGCGGCAAGTGTTGCTGGGAAGACTATTGGACGGGCAATACGCGATCAACGTGAGAAGATGTTGCTTCTTGACAACGGCAAGAAATGAGGTCGCGTATGCTGGGAAGAAGTAGAGTAAACATTTACATGAAGTGTCCAGGTTGCGCCGCCGAATATGGACATGCCGTAAATGAATACTGGCGGCATGGAGGACGATGTCAAGGTGTCTTGCAACTGGATGAATATGCCAATGTAATATGCAGCAAGTGTCATTCACACGCACATCTCACTGAAATGAGATTGTGTTGTAATAGCGGACGACATTTAGTATTCACCCCAGGGGCAGAAGCTTATGCTTTGTCACTGTCGTGTGCTTCCCATTTTGTTGACAACATGGGGTTGAAGTGGCTTCAAAGCGTAATTAGATATATTGCGGTTTAAATGAGGTGCGTGACATGGGAAGGATGTATTTTCCAGGAGAGAAGATTAGGGAGCGCCTTCCCAAAAGAGAAAGCGATGGCGATATTGTTGGCCGATTTGGAGCGTGGCTAACACAAAAAGGTGAGCACGTATATATTGGCGCATGGTGCATTGCAATGACCTTTGTGGTCATAAGGCTGCTCGTTTGGGTATATCAATGTTTTCAGGCGGGAATCTTTCGCGGAATCTTTTCGGTAATCGGTGCCTTGTTTATTGCTGGTATTTGCACGTATGCGTCGATTGTTGTCGGCATAGCTGCTTGTATAGTTGTCTTGGTGTTGGGATGGTTGTGTTACAACAAGTGGACATTGATTGTGAGCCTTATTCTATCCTCGCTATGGTACATGATGCTAGATGGTAAAATGATGGTAGAACAATGGATATCTTGGCTCAATGAAGCATTGCCCGCCGCATGGGACTGGTATAAGAATGTGTTATGACTAAACCGTCAAAGAGAATCGACGCTCCGGAGTTATAAGCCTTGTAGCGAGAATGTTCATATCTCAACATGAAGGAGACATGAAAAATGGGCAGAATGTATTTCCCCGGAGAGAAGGCGAGAGAATATCTCCCCCCAAGAGAAAGTCGCGGTGATATTGTTGCCAAATTTGGTGCGTGGCTTACAGGTGAAGGTGCGGGAATTGTCGCCTACATAGTGTGCGTCATTCCGGCCATTGGCGGGCTTTGGGATTTGCTAAAGTGGCTGATTGGGAATTTTCAAGAGAACTTTATCATCGGCTTCTTTTCTATATTTGGCGCAATGATTATGATTGCTTTCGCCATGATCCCTCTATACTTCCTCTTTTTTATAGCCTATGCAATCGCCTGGGTTGTGGGGTGGCTCTGCTATAACAAATGGACATTGTTAGCAGCTATCTTGATCGCATGCGCAATATGCTTTCTGAATTGGGATTCCATTGTCAAGCGTAATGGTAACGACATCTCTCAAACAACAGCACCTCCAGTCACGAAACCGTACCGACAATTACCCTCTCGACCGGTAGAAGACGGACATGACAACATGGGGAGGTCGCAGCTATCCTCCGAGTGGCAAAACGGGGGTAAGCGGAAATGTATTGAACACTTGAATGCGATGAAAACTGAATTAGATCGCCGAACGTCCTGCCCTGCTTATAATTATGCTAGATCTTTTGCGAACGAAGTACGCTCTGCTATTAACAAGTTTGAACGGGCGATAGGTTGTGATGACTATGTCAATGCTGCAAAATATCAAACAGAGGTGTCCGATGCCATGCGTCGCTTTATGTCGAACTGTAGATGGAGGCCAGGCGTCAGTAAGGGGCGTGGTACACATATGCATAGTGGGCAAATGGAGGGAACATGGGAACTTGATAACGGATATGTGCAAGTTGGAAATCGCGTGGCACAAGTTCGAAGATGTGGTAAGTGCAGTGGACGTGGGCAGTTGTCTGTGTACGAAGGATGCTCGCGATGCAACGGCACAGGAAAGATCCCCAACCCGATGGCGCAGGTTGCAAATGGGGTCAATATGGTAGGAGGAATCTTAGGTGGCATGTCAAGAAGAGGCCGCGGGATACGGATAGGAACGCCGAACGTGAGAAGCACGTTGCCCTGTGACGCATGTAATGGCCGTGGGCGTATCACGGTCATCAGGCAATGCCCGCAATGTTACGGGCAAGGTAAGGTTTACGAATAGATTATTACGGATGGATGTACTTGGTAAAACTAAGTTCGGCGGACATTCGTGGTGTATGGAATGTGTGCTGTCAGAATCGGAGGTGGCGCTATGACGGGCGCCGGCACATGTTTTACGATATTTTTAGACTTACATAGTTCGGCTCGTCCGGCCTATGCGACGTTTGTTGAGAGTGTAGCTTCTGGTATGCCGCCTCATGGCTGTCGCGTGCGTCTGTCTGCGTATGGCGCGTGCGCGATTGGTGCAGCCCCCAAACTACTCCTCGGACGATATGTTACGACTGGCGACGAGTTGCGTCGGCAATGGCAGTCTTTTGCTAAGGCACCAATATCAGTTCCAATCAAAAGGCTGGATGCGACATTGATTGCAATATTCAAGGCGGATGATTCGGAAACGAGTGCAAGGCGTGTTGGATTTCTGGTTTCTTCGGGCAATTGGGCGACCGCCTTATTTCTGTCCGCTATAAGGCCTGTTTGCGCTTCTGGTGTGGAGATGCAAGTGGTGAATCCCAACAATGCTTCGGCTGTTTTGTCGTTGATGCGATCTTGCGGGGGGGCGGAAACACCGGTACAGTCAAGGGATTTAATCGCTTTCAACAATCATGTTGTGAATTCTCTCTTTCATTTTCAGAAGGAGATAGATGTTTCACACTTTCTTCAGCCTGTTTCCAAAGGAGGTTGCGCATGGTCTGAAAAGGAACTTGGCGAGCGTTTTAACGACTTGGTTTGGAATAACCCTTTGCTGTTTCATCTCGATAAGGGCTTTGGCGTTAAGACTTCAAGACTTGATGCAACTGGGGAGATAATTCGCGCCTATATCGTAAACTCAAACTTCACCATTTCGCCTGAATGCTATCGCGAGCGTAGGAAAAAGGTTGAACAGGCTGCTGCAATTGCGCTGAAGGCAATTGTCGGCGTTCCGAATGTTGTGGAGAAGGTCAAGCGTCTGCATGACTATCTATCCACAAATTGCCAGTACTGCATGGCCGCCTACGGACGCAAGACGATGGAGTATAGAACGGTATATGATGCTCTTGTCCGTGGACAAGCCGTGTGCGAGGGCTTTACCATCGCGTTCAGATATTTGCTATCGCTTGCAGGAATTGAGTCAAGTGAGATTGTCAGCGATGTGATGCATCATTGTTGGAACTATGTCCGCCTTGGGGGAAACTGGTATCATGTTGATGTTACGTTCGACAATCCCGTTGTCGAGGGGGTAACGGCTGGAACCCCAAAGTATATGTCTCATGAATTTTTCTTGTTGAGTGATGCCGCCTTGCTTGCCAAGGGGAAGCACCATGATTGGAAACGCCTAAATCTGCCGCCGGCAACAGATACGCGGTTTGATCGCGTTAAATGGGAGTGATACGAATGCCTGTCGTAAGAGTTATAGTAATGGTTCTCAGGACGATTTGGCGTCTGCTCATTGCCGCCGTACTCCTTGCGGCTGTCGTGGGATTCTTCATCGCACGATACTTTCTTCGCCTTGTCTCAAGTATGGCAAAGATATTCGCCCCATAATAACCATGAAATAGCAGGAGTCGAGCGATTGGCAAACAGAACAATAGCGCAACGTATCAAGCATCGGGAGGATATGTTTCTTCGCCGACTCTTTGGCATTCTGGCGAAGATGGCAAAGATTGACGGCAAGGTTGATGCTTGGGAGGCTCATGCGGCGGAGGGCGCGTTTGCCCGCTTCCCACGTGCAATGGCTCGCCGTAAATTCTGCGTTTCGGTGTTCAACTCCTCGAAGAATGGACGGACTCCTCTTTGTAGGCTTGCCGCCGAATTTGAAAAAGAGTGGGCTACGCCGGAAGATTGCCTCACGGTATATGAATTGCTTTGGGACATTGCCTGCGCAAAAGGCGTTCTCAAGCCCTCGCATAAGAATGCCTTGCGTGATCTTTGCGTTCCGCTTGGACTACCGCCCAACTACTTCACGTTCTTCTATCGTCGGCGTAGTGCGTCATTCCGTGAAGTTGAAGAAGAAGAGCCTCGTCGTGAGAACGGGGCGCACAAAGGTCGTAAGTCAACGTGGCAGCAACGACGGACAGATCAGGGCAAGAGGTCGGAACAGCGTCGGCAACCACCTCCACCACCGCCGAAGACACCACTACAGGAAGCCTACGAATTGCTTGGTTGTCGCAGTTCCGACTCAAACGATGTGTTGCGTCGGGCCTATCGCGCCGCAGCGAAGCGACATCATCCAGATATGCTGCGGGCGAGAGGTCATTCGGAACGTCAGGTTCAGGAAGCGTGTGAAATGATGAGTCGCATCAATTCTGCATGGGAAATCATCTGTGAGGAAAGAAAGTTGTAGGAAGGAGCCTATCGACATGGCTAAACGCAAGAATGATTTGATTCCAAGGAACAAGAGTTCCTCTGGCCGCCCTTCATGGTTCAAAAGCATCAATGGCAATACCGGCGATCTAAGATACTTTCCTCATTGCAAGTTAGGGGAGTTCCTTGTGCCGCATGTAATAGGTTCCGATTCGGGATGCATCATGATTTATCCTGTGGATGGCAGCACTGCTATTGACGAGGCGGCATTCGTCCTTGAAAATGCGAAAGAAGTTCTCTCCCGTGATGAACCAGATGCGGGGATAGAGACAGCATTTTTGATGCCACGTGGCATCTCAGTGGACAAATCGCCTTACGAGAGGCGGAATATCCATTGCTTCTCTGAGCGGCAGTTGATAAGGTTTGCTAAGAGTTACTTTTCGGAGTCAAACGAGTTCCTACGGTTAGGCAAATCAGAGTTCAATCTTGGAAAGTACGATACAGCCTTCAAACTGCTCATGGTTGCAGATGTGGATAATGATGCGGACGCACAGTTCATGATTGGGCAAATGTATGCGAAAGGGAAAGGTGTAAAGAAGGACAAGAAGAAGGCGGAGGAGTGGTACTGGAAGGCAGCCAACCAAGGACATGCCGCTGCAGCACTTGAACTTGAAAAAGGCATCAACAGGGAGAAAGCATACTGGGAGCGCAAGGAGCAGGAACTCATCGACGAAATCGAGGAATTCACGAACAAACTCCTTGACGAAGATGCCTAAGATTTGTGTTGCACAATTAATTCGTCGATAGAAAGTCGAGTGGACATGGACAATAAAAAGATAAATTTCACAAGCATGCCAATTTACAGGATTGTTGCTGGGTTGATTCTCTTGTCGTGCCTTGCGTGTTCGCGTGAACAGAACGAGGTCTATCAAGACCCTTATGCCGATTCGGATGTGAAGGTTGGGCAGAATGTTGTCGAGCATATCGAGTCGGCTGATCAGCACGAGGGGCGGTACTCTGTCCACTCGTATGAGTTCAAGGGGAAAGGCCCTGCGCACAAGATGGTGGATGTCAAGAAGTATGAATTAGACCACCAGGGAAGTCGTGGTTCGGAGGTGTCCGTCAAAGTTCACATTGAATGGCCGGAGGAGAAGGCGGGGCTGACGAAGGACGCGCTCGCCAAAGTGCGAAAGACGATTCTGTGGATGGCGTTTGCACACACCCCGGAAGTTGCTCCGTACACAGCCCCGGAGTCCCTTGGCGAAACGGAGGAATCGCTCAGGAAGCGTGATAAGGAACTTTGGGCGAAGCAGGAAGGAGAGGTCAGGGATCTTGAAGAGTTCGGTCTGCAGCCGTCCGACTGGGCCAAGCTGGTTGGAGATGCTTTGTCTCATAAAACAGGACGACTTCCGCCCAAAGATGATGGACGCGTTAACACAAAGGCACTTGAATTGGGAATGGCTGGAATAAAAGAGCGTGCTCAATCTTGCTACAAATGCGCATCTCCAGAAATGTTGAATGGTAGCTGGTGGCATTGCTGTAGCCAGTGGACGTTTATAATTGACCTGCACCTTGAGTGGCCTTTTGGCATTTCGGCGAAGGAGGACGCCAAGTGGTATGAACGACCAGTCTTGTGTGTCTGGAACGAAGGCTACGACAGGGACGGTGGGCAAGGTTGCCATGATTGCTACTGCTCAAAGGTATTCAGTCTACCAGATGGACAAGAGCTTGGTATTGAGGACTATTTCGCGCCTGAAAAGTTGAAGTCGTTGTCGGCGTTTGTCACGAAGCGATTTCTTAATGAATACTATGAAGCTGACGAGGCTGCGAGAAGAGAGCAATGGCCGCTTGATCTTTCGGGGGATGATGTTTCGATGTTAGTGGACAAGGATGGCGTAAAATGGACTTGGGACCCATACACGGTTCTTCCTGGGTGTCATGGCGCACCGTCTATATCCTTCAAATGGGACGAACTCGCACAATTCAGAAAAACAAAATGAAAGGAATATCAATGAAAACGCAAGTAATTGTTTTGATTCTTGGTGCTCTTTTGATTGTCTGTGCGGGATGCGCCAGCAATCCCGATGCTGCTGGTCAGGCGCTTTCTGGCGTCTTGATGGGAATCGGCCAGGGCTTGTCGGGATTGTAAAGCCAGATGATTCGGTTTTGCCTACAATGTGTTAGATTTCGGCGATACGAAAATGGTATAATGTTTTACACAAATGGTGAGAAAGGATTGCAAAATGGTTCTGTGTTTCAATAAGCTTTGGAAGCTTTTGATAGACCGTGGTATGACGCGAACGGAGATGCGCCTTGCTGCTGGGATATCAACATCTACCCTTGCAAAGCTTAATGAGGGCGGAGAGGTTAATACCGCAATCCTTGTAAAGATATGCAATGCCCTCAACTGCGGTCTTGAAGATATTGTTGAATATCACCCTTCAGGGAATAATAAGGAGCCGGAAACGAAGGATGGGAAAGGCAGTTGATGCAAAATGGCGATGCGATTCTTGGCGCGATAGTCGGTGATATCGCCGGTTCCCGCTTTGAGTGGTGCAACCTCAAATCAAAGGACTTCACTCTGCTTGTGGGGCGAGGCGAGGATGCAGACGAGTGCTGTTTTACCGATGACACTGTGATGACGGTCGCTATCGCGGAGGCCATTCTTAGATGGCGTAAAGGAGGCGATAAGTCGTATGAGGAGCTCTCCTCAATGACCATCAAGAGTATGCAGAAGTTTGGACGACGCTATCCCAATGCAGGATATGGCGGCACGTTCCAGAGATGGTTGCGCGATGATAATCCTCGGCCATACAACAGTTGGGGAAACGGCGCGGCGATGCGCGTGAGCGCGTGTGGCTGGGCGGGGCAGACTGTCGACGAGGTGAAGGCGATGTCCCGTGCCGTTACGAAGGTTTCGCACAACCACCCAGAAGGCATCAAGGGTGCGGAGGCGACAGCCGTCGCCACATTCCTTGCGCGCACCGGCAAGTCGAAGGATGAGATACGCGCGACAATCTTGCGCGATTACTATCCGATTGACTTCACGCTTGACGAGATCCGTCCTATCTATAGGTTTGACGTTTCATGTCAAGGTTCCGTACCTCAAGCCTTGGAAGCGTTCTTTGAATCCGATTCTTTTGAAGATGCCATACGTAACGCAATCTCCATCGGCGGCGATTCCGACACGATTGCTGCGATTGCCGGTGCAGTCGCTGGTGCGTACTATGGCATCCCGAACCAGATCAAGGCAAAGGCTTCTACCTTCCTTGACCGTCAACTTTCGGAAACGCTCCGCGCATTCAAGCGGGAGTTTGTGTCATAATCGTCGCGCTTTGGCGTGGCAGAAACACATACACTACGCTTATGCCGACTCATTCCGCAAGTCTTGTCTGATCCATACAGGATATGGTGTAGCTAAGTCTGTATAGGATGCCGGATGGGGATATGGGGTTGTTTCTTGGCGAATGCAAGCGTGTTTTGCCGGGGAATTTGTATTTTGTATAAACTTTGAGACGCACAAAGTAAAGATTGTGTTTGCTTTTCTACACCGAAATATGCTATAATATACGGCACAAAAATCAAAAGGCTCTTGAGGGAGCGTAGAGAAATGGCATTGAGTTACAACAATCTGTGGCATAGGCTCATAGACTGCGGCATGTCGAAGACTGAACTGCGGCGTGCTACGGGCATGTCTTCCGTCACGCTTGCGAAACTTTCCAAGTGCGAACCAGTCGCAACGACGACGCTGGAGAAGATTTGCGACGTGCTGAAATGCGACATCGGCGACATTGTGAACCATCTTCCCGACCCCAAGCCTCAAGACGATGAAGGAGGTGTGCAATGAGGGCTGGGAACGAAACGGCTACGGGCGGCATGAACGCCGCGTTCTACAATTCGATTGTTGGCTTCATCTGGTCGATTGCGGATGACTGCCTGCGGGACGTTTATGTGCGGGGCAAGTACCGCGACGTGATTTTGCCGATGACGGTGATTCGGCGGCTGGATGCGATCCTGGAGGAGACCAAGGACAAGGTTCTCGCGCTCAAGAAGAAGCTGGACGTGGCGGGTGTTGTCGATGCGTGGCCCGCACTCGCCGCCGCCGCAGGGCAGGCGTTCTCCAACTCGTCGCCGTTCCGCCTGAAAGACCTCACGAGCCGCGCCAAGGCGCAGACGCTCAAGGCGGACTTCGAGGCGTATCTGGACGGCTTCTCGCCCAACGTCCAGGAGATTCTCGAAAAGTTCAAGTTCCGCAACCAGATCGCCACGATGACCGATGCGGACATCCTCGGCTCCGTCATCTCGAAGTTCGTCTCGCCGGACATCAACCTTTCCCCGAATCCCGTGTGGAAGGACGAGGCAAAGACCGTTCTTCGCCATCCCGGTCTCGACAACCACGGCATGGGCACGATTTTCGAGGAGCTGATCCGCCGCTTCAACGAGGAGAACAACGAGGAGGCGGGCGAACACTGGACGCCGCGCGACGTTGTGGAGCTGATGAGCGACATGGTGTTCACGCCAATCGCGGGCAAGATCAAGAACTCGACCTACACCTGCTACGACGGCGCGTGCGGCACGGGCGGAATGCTCACGGTCGCACAGGAGCGTCTTACCGCGCTCGCCAAGGCGAACGGCAAGAAGGTGTCGATCCACCTCTTCGGGCAGGAAATCAACCCCGAGACGTATGCCATCGCCAAGGCCGACCTTCTTCTCAAGGGCGACGGCGAGCAGGCGAGCCACATCAGCTACGGTTCGACGCTTTCGCTCGACGCCAACTCGTCGCGCACCTTCGACTTCATGCTCTCGAATCCGCCCTACGGCAAGGACTGGAAGACCGATGCCGAAAAGATGGGCGGCAAGAAGGAGATTCTCGATCCGCGCTTCAACGCCACGATGCCGGATGGCGAGACGCTTGCGATGATTCCGCGCACGAGCGACGGGCAGCTCCTCTTCCTGCTGAACAACGTTGCCAAGATGTCGCGGGACACGCCGCTCGGCAGCCGCATCGCGGAGGTACACAACGGCTCGTCCATCTTCAC
>ERZ842401.3713-NODE-3713-length-18620-cov-7.013035_pt1 | contig 18620 bp, 19 predicted proteins | sample MGYA00521270_ERZ842401 | MGnify/ENA primary metagenome ERZ842401 (study PRJEB31892, sample SAMEA3878208) | bioreactor metagenome | biome: Moose rumen | place: Sweden | collected 2011-10 | study: EMG produced TPA metagenomics assembly of the PRJEB12797 data set... | reverse complement strand
TTCCTATTTTGTCAGATTTTTTTCTATCTTTGCAAACATATTTCTTTTGTTTTTTATGTCCAATTACAAAAATATGAGAAATATGCAATTTGGACAAGTGTTTTGCTAATTTATTTATTAACAACCACTTATCCATTTGTCAACAAGCCAATTGTATGGTTACTTGCGTAATTTAGGTAACCGAAAATACCGTGCCAATTCTCGCAATCCGTGGTCACAACACACACACAAAAAACGGGTCCCCAAAAAGGAACCCGTTTTGCTATGTAAAAAACTCTTTACAATTTTTGCACGGTTTGCACAATCTCTTTACCGGTCTGAACGGCTTTCAGGTTTTCGGGGATGAGTTTGTGGTGGCGTTCGGGCAGCGATTTTTTCAGACCCTTTTCGATGAACTCTTCGGTAACCACGGGTTTCACCTGCAGGAAAGCGCCAAGCACAATCATGTTGAACACTTTGGCCATACCAAGTTCGGCAGCTTTTTCGGTAGCGGCCACCTTGTATATGTTGATGTCCTTGCGGGTGGGTTCTTTGGTTATTCCGTTGGGGTCGTACAGCAGCACGCCGCCGGGTTTCACGCTCTGTTCGAATTTGTCGAGCGACTGTTGGTTGAGGATGATAGCGGTGTCGAAATGGTTAATGATGGGCGAGCTTATGCGTTCGTCGCTGATGATGACGGACACATTGGCTGTACCGCCGCGCATTTCGGGGCCGTAGGATGGCATCCAGCTAACTTCCTTGTCTTGCATGGCACCGGAGTAGGCCAATATTTTGCCCATGGAGAGAACGCCCTGTCCACCAAATCCGGCTATTATGATTTCTTCTGTCATTTTTTTTCGAATGTTTTAATTGGTTATTGAACTACTGTTAAAGGATGGTCAACCACGAGGCGGTCGGTACCGATGCCTTCAACTATCTTGCCGTCAACTTTGATGTCGCCGATGGGGTAGTTGGGGAACATGTTCTCTTCCATCCACTTGTTGGCCTGTACGGGGGTCATTTTCCAGCCGGAGTTGCAGTTCGACACTATCTCAACAAAGGAGAGGCCTTTTTTCTGCTGCTGGTTTTCGAAAGCCTTACGGATAGCTTTTTTGGCTTTGCGCACTGCTGCGGGGGTGTGCACACTCTGGCGGCTTACGAAGCAGGTGCCAGGCAGTGTGGCCAGTATTTCGGTTATGCGCAGGGGGTATCCGTTGAGATCCACTCTACGTCCGTAGGGTGTGGTGGCCGATTTCATTCCCACAAGGGTGGTAGGGGCCATCTGTCCGCCGGTCATACCATAGATGCCGTTGTTCACGAAAATCATGGTGATGTTTTCGCCTCGGTTGGCGGCATGTATGGTTTCGGCTGTACCGATAGCGGCAAGGTCGCCGTCGCCTTGGTAGGTGAATACCGACAGGTGGGGGTTCAGACGTTTGATGGCGGTGGCCAGAGCGGGAGCGCGTCCGTGGGCGGCTTCCTGAAAGTCCACATCGAAGTAGTTGTATGCCAGCACGGAGCATCCCACGGGGGCTACGCCTACTGTTGAATCCTGAATTCCTAATTCTTCGATAACTTCAGCAACAATACGGTGTGTGGTGCCGTGGCCGCAGCCCGGACAGTAGTGCATTGTGGCGTCGGTTAAAACCTTGGTTCTCGAATAAACCAAATTTTCGGGTTTTACTATATCTGTGTTCATAACTTATTTTCCTTTAATAATTTGATTTTCTAATGCTTCCAGTACTTCGCCGGGGGTGGGTATCATACCACCGAGGCGGCCGAAGTGTTCCACATGCACTTTGCATTCTGTTGCCAGACGCACGTCTTCTACCATTTGGCCGGCGCTCATCTCTACCGAGAGGATGCCTTTCACCTGTTTGGCGCGCTGTGCAAGAGCTTTTTCGGGGAAGGGGAACAATGTGATGGGGCGGAAAAGTCCGGCTTTGATGCCTTTTTCGCGTGCCAGCTGTACGGCTTTCATCGATATGCGCGAGCTTGAGCCGTAGGCAACGAACAGGTATTCGGCGTCGTCGCACTGTATCTCTTCGTAGCGCGATTCTTTCTCACGCATCTCCTGATATTTGGCCTGCAGTTTGTGGTTGAACACTTCCTGTTTGGCGGAGTCAAGCTCGAGGGAGGTGATGATGTTGTGTCCGCGGGTTGCGGGTTTTCCCCATGTGCCCCAAGGAGCCATCTCCCGGCGTTTTTCTTCGCTCCAGCGGGGAACGTAGTCGCGGGTGTAGAGTTTTTCCATGCACTGTCCGATAGCGCCGTCGGAGAGTATCAGAACGGGGTTACGGTATTTGAAAGCGATGTCCCATGCTTCGAAAACGAAGTCGTACATCTCCTGCACCGAAGCGGGTGCGAGGGTGAAGAGCTGGTAGTCGCCGTGTCCGCCGCCTTTGGTGGACTGGAAGTAGTCGCTCTGCGAGGGCTGGATGGTTCCCAGTCCGGGACCGCCACGCATCACGTTAACCACGAGGCAGGGTATTTCGGCGCCGGCAAGGTAGGTAAGACCTTCCTGCATAAGGCTTATTCCAGGCGAGGACGAGGATGTGGCCACTTTCTTACCAGTGGCGGCACCGCCGTAAACCATGTTGATGGATGCCACTTCGCTTTCGGCTTGCAGCACAACCATTCCTGTTGTTTCCCATGGCTTCTCGGCCATCAGAGTTTCCATAACTTCGGACTGCGGGGTGATAGGATAGCCGAAATAACCGTCCGTACCACTGGCAATCATTGCTTGGGCAATAGCTTCGTTGCCCTTCATCAGTTTTAATTCCTTTGCCATTTCTGTATTCCTCTTTTCGTTTATAACTTAACTTTGTAGACGGATATTACACCATCCGGGCATACTATTGCACAGCTTGTGCAACCTATGCACGCATCTTTTACGGCTTCGGCGTAGTTGTAGCCCTTGCCGTTCACGTTCTTTGATAATTCGATCACTTGGTTGGGACATGCGCCTACGCACACTGCACAACCTTTGCAACGTTCCTTATCAATAACAATTTCTCCTTTAAATGCCATATTGTTTGATTTTTTATTGTTATTTAAATGTTTTTCTGAATTTGCAAAGATACATCTTTTTTTTCATATTTGCCAAAAAAGCGGAAAAAATATTTTCTTCGGTCGCAACTGTTGACCGTCACGTCGTTTGTAACAGCAAGTTAGAACAGTTTGGGGTTCTTCGATTCCTGTATGCGTTTGTACCAGCATTTGCGGCACATGGCAATGTATTTGTCGTTGCCGCCGATAAGCACCTGCTCGCCCGAGGTGATGATGTTGCCGTCCTCGTCGATACGGGCGTTGATAGAGGTCTTGCGGCCGCACGAGCAGCTGGCTTTCACCTCCTCTATGTTGTCGGCAAGCTCGAAAAGCCGCCGCGAGCCGGGGAAAAGGTGCGACTGGAAATCGGTGCGCAAGCCGTAGCACATTATATTTATGTCCAGTATATCCACAGCTTTGGCCAGCTGGTCTATCTGTTTTTCGCTGAAAAACTGAGCCTCGTCCACCAGCACCCACTCTATTTTCAGAAACTTGTCCTCCATCAAGGTGTAGTTTTTGTTGCGTATCAGCTCAAACACGTTGGTGTCGGGTTTCACCACCTCGCAATGGCGCTCAAGGCCCACGCGCGATTTTATGATGTCGGAGCCGTCGCGGTTGTCGATTGAGGGTTTCAGACAGATGAAATTTATGTTGCGCTCCTCAAAATTGTAGGCCGTGGTAAGCAGGTTCAGCGTTTTGGTGGAACCCATGGTGCCGTATCGAAAATATAACTTACTCATTTACTATTGTTTAACAAAATAATAAGGGATACTATTCCCTCTCCCAAAGGTACAAAAAAAGTGCGTCATTGATGTTTTTTTTCAAAAAAAATTTGTTTTAGCCAAAAAATCATTATTTTTGTAATTTGTAAAATGCTGATTGTTTTGCACAAAAAGCAGAAACAGCATACTGATTATGAAAACGATACACAAACTATGCTTTGCTGTGGCTGTGGCCTTGTGCTTTATGGTGGGTTGCACAAGCGATGAAGGTCTGGACCCCACACTTGTCATCGACATAAGTCCTGCCGACACCACACTATATCCCCGCACCAACGGCTTGCTTTCCGGACTGTTCGATGTCGGCAACGATACGTATGTGCGTTTTTCGCAGGGCAACTTGCAGTACAAGCCCTCCACCAACCAATGGCGGCTGGCCCCCAACCAATACGACCGCGTTGGCGGGCGCAACAACCTGATATCGGCCACCTGCAACCGTTGGGTGGACCTTTTTGCTTGGGGCACAAGCGGTTGCGATTCCAATCTACCAGCCTATTACTACGCTTATAGCGCCGGCAATAACATATCACTGAACCCCGACCTGCTTTCGCCCACCAACCTCTACGACTGGGGCACCTACATAGCCATACCCAATGCCGGCGACACTTCGGGATGGCTCCAAACCCTTACCAGCTCGCAATGGTACTATTTGCTCAACCAGCGCTATCTGGCAAGGGAAAAACGTGGCGTGGCACAAATAGAGGGGGTTGTTGGATATATGCTGATTCCCGACACGTGGGCAATGCCCGATGGGGTCTCCTTTGTGCCCGACACCGCCCTGAGCACCGACATCGACACAAACTCAGTGCATCCCGAACCTTTTGTGAACGTTTACACAAAACAGATGTGGCAAAAGCTTGAGTCCGAGGGGGCCGTGTTCCTTCCATACTGCGGACTACGAAGAGGACACAACATCATTGGCATCGACAGACTTGGATATTATTGGTCCATTTCGCACGAAAACATCATGCAAGGGCTGTGCAAACACGTCCGCATCAACGAAAAAATCACTGCCAATGCAAATTGGCAAACAGGCATGGCAATACGCCTTGTGCACATCGAAAAATGAAAAACGCTAAAGCTATGAACCGACACTTGATTTTGGTAATGACAGTAGCCTTCGCCACGGCTCTGCTGTCGTGCTCACCCGACAAAAAGCCCCGAAAGGTGCTGCATGCCGACCGCATATCCATCGAGCCTTTCAAAGGGGTGCGGTTCGAAATGGTGTTTGTCAAAGGCGGCACTTTCTACATGGGCTCGCAAAGCACCGACGAGAGTGGGCTGAACTACGACCGCGACGCCCGCGAGGACGAGTCTCCTGTGCACAAGGTTACCGTCGACGGATACTACATGGCCACCACCGAAGTAACACAAAAGCTGTGGCGGCACGTTACCGGAAAGGACAATTTCAACCACGAATGGGGCAACCAATTCCCCGCATATAACGTCTCCTACGCCGAAGCCCTCGATTTCATCGGCCATCTGAACCATGTTACCGGTCTGAAATTCCGGCTGCCCACCGAAGCGGAATGGGAATTTGCCGCACGGGGCGGAGTGAACAGCCAAGGCTTCAAATACTCCGGCAGCAACAACATAAACGATGTGGCATGGTTCCACGAAAATAGCAACGACCAGCTGCACCCCGTGGCAGAAAAGAATCCCAACGAGCTTGGGCTGTACGACATGAGCGGCAACGTGCGCGAGTGGTGCAGCGACTGGGCCGAGTTCTACACCCCCGAAGAACAGATAAATCCCGTGGGGCCGGAATGGGCCTATTTCAGAGTGCTGCGCGGCGGTTCTCGGTTCAACTCGGCAAGGCTGTGCCGATGCACTTTCAGGCTGTGCCGCTACGCCGACAACGACGACAACCTTACAGGTTTACGCATTGTGCTCGACACCGCCGAGGTGAACAACAAAATCTTACGAAAGTAAAAAAAACAACCACTCCCCTACCCTACTTCCGGGGCAACATCATTTTATTTTTGGTCCAACGATCCAAAAACACTGTTGTTGCTTATATATTCGGGCACTATCTCCTTTATTTCCTTAACAATGGCAAACACATCGGAGGTCTGCTCTATGGCCGAAAGTTTCGCCAAGCAGTCGTCAACCTCTGCAGGGTCGTAGCTGCGCACTTTGGCACGCAATATTTTGGGATGGTGCGTGGGCAGGGTGTTCTCCTTGGTGGCAAGCAGTTCCTCGTACAGCTTTTCGCCGGGTCGCAGGCCTATTTCCTTTATTTCGATGTTTTGTAGATGCGACAGGCGTATCATGTTTTTGGCCAAGTCGTAGATTTTCACCGGCTTGCCCATGTCGAACACAAAAATGTCGCCGCCTGTGCCCAACGAGCTGGCCTCCAGAACAAGGTTGCAGGCCTCGGGTATGGTCATGAAAAAACGTGTTATCTCGCGGTGGGTGATGGTGAGCGGACCGCCCTGCTCCAGCTGTTTTTTGAAAAGCGGAATCACAGAGCCGCTGGAACCCAGCACATTGCCAAACCGTGTGGTTATGAAATGGGTGGTTTGGTTGGTGTGGCTCTGGGTGTATATCTCGGCCACGCGCTTGGTGGCACCCATCACATTGGTGGGATTTACTGCCTTATCGGTGGACACCATCACAAATTTCTTCACGCCGTGGCTGATGGCGGCGTCGGCTATATTCTTGGTACCAAACACATTAACATTCACCGCCTCGTATGGATTTTCTTCCATAAAAGGCACGTGCTTGTAGGCGGCGGCGTGGTAAACCATGTCGGGGGCGTAGCGGTAGAAGACCTCTGTTATTCGCAATTTGTCACGTATGTCGGCAATGACAAAGGCTATATCCCTGTGGGCAAAGCGGTTGCGCAGCTCAAACTGCAAGTCGAACAGTGGCGACTCGGCGTTGTCCAGCAATATCAGCTTTTTGGGCGAATACTGGCACAGCTGTCGCGAAAGCTCGCTGCCAATGGAGCCTGCCGCACCGGTCACCAGTATTACCTTGCCATCAACTTCCGACTTTATATTGCTGTTGTCCAGCACTATAGGGTCGCGAGCCAGAAGGTCTTCAATTTTTATGTTCTCTATCTGGTTGGCCGAAAACTGCCCTTCTGTCCAGCGGCTGGCGTCGGGGACACTCTTCACCGCAAGGTCGAGAGCTAAGGCCCTGCTTACTATTGCCTGCTTGTTTTCCAAACGTATGGAGGGTATGGCAATTATCAGTTCGTCTATGGCGTTGGTTTTTACAAAATCCTCGTTCATAACCTTTTGCGAAGGATAGATAGGCACATCGTTCAGGCGTTTGGTGTGTTTGCTTGGGTTGTCGTCCACAAAGGCAACAATGCGGTAACGCTGGGTGGCATCCTTTGAAAGGACGTTGTAGGTGAGTTTTCCGGCATCGCCGGCACCATAGATTATTATTCTCCGGGTGCCGCCCTTGCGACTGTCCATAATGTTGTCGTACACAAACCGCGAAAACAGCCTCAGGAAAGCCATTCCCACAAGCACAAAGGCTATGAGCGGAAGCAGTTCTCTGCCCCAAAGGAAATAGGGTTCCATGGGCTTGTAGAGATAGGCGGCAATTTTTATCAACGACAAAAATCCAAAAGCCGCAAGGTTGGCGTAAAACACTTTCTGAATGTCGCCAAAACCGGTGTAGCGCATAATGCTACGATACGGCTTAAACCACAGAAAGACCGCGAGATACACGACAGCCACTATCAAAAACTGCGAGAGTATCTGTTCAGGATTGCTGAACAATATTGAAAAATTTTCCTGATAATTGACCAATTTGCAAAGGAAAAAGAAAACCACTACCATGAGCATGTCGCACATCAAAAGCGACAATTGCGACATCGGCTTGCGGTAAAACCTAATTATCAGTCTTTTAAGCATTGTTGACAGCTGTTTGCTGTTTGCAAAGATACGAAAAAAAAACGACACAATACTGCAGTATAAAAAAAAAGGGGCAAACCGCATTTGGTCTGCCCCTTTGATTGTGTCGGAAAAGTGTTTATGCACCGAGTTCGAGACGTTTGAAATTCACAACCTTGAGGTCTTTGTTGGTTTTTGCCACAAAGTCTTTCACAGAAACTTTGGATTCCATGATGTACTCTTGGTTCATCAGGGTGTTTTCCTGATAGAATTTCTTCATACGTCCGTTGGCGATGTTGTTTATCATCTTTTCGTCGAGCGATGCCATTTTTTCGGCTGCCACTTTTTCTTTTATCTCACGGGCTTGGTTGGCCTGTTCTTCGGTTATCCAGCCTTTTGCCATGTTGGAGTTGATGTGGTCTTCGCTGTCCACGTGAGCGGGGTTGATACCGACTTTGTGGAGAGCTGCGTCAACGGCTTTGTTCACGAGTTCTTCTTTGGTTTTTTCGACAGCCACGCGGAGTTCGGTGTCCTTCACTTCTTGTGGAACGCTTTCCTCGTCGAGGGCCACGGGGCGCATAGCCACCACCTGCATGGCGATGTTGTGTCCCACTTCGTCGAAACCGGCGTTGTTCATTCCAACCACGGAGGCCATACGGTTGCCGGGGTGAACGTAATAATAAACGGCTGGGGCTTCTACCATTTCGTAGTGGGCCAGTTCTATTTTTTCGCCAATTTTACCGATTTGGTCGGTGATGAGGTCGGCCACGGCGCGTCCGTCGATGGTCATTGCCATCACTTCGTCCTTGGTTTTGAGGCCTGCGTTGAGGGCGTTGTCGAGAATGCTGCGGGTGAAAGCCACAAAGCCTTCGTTGGTAGCCACGAAGTCGGTTTCGCAGCTAACCATGATAACGGCGCCGATGTTGCCATTGGTTTTGGCGAGCACGCAACCTTCATTGGCGTCGCGGTCGGCACGTTTGGCGGCCATTTTCTGGCCTTTCTGGCGGAGCAGCTCGATAGCTTTGTCGAAATCGCCGTCGCATTCCACGAGGGCTTTTTTGCAATCCATCATTCCAACGCCTGTAAGCTGGCGCAGTTTGTTTACGTCTGATGCTGTTATGTTAGCCATAGTTATGTCTGTTTTTTAAAGCGTTAGAAATGTGTTACTCTTCGGTTTTTTTAACGGTTTTGCGGGGGCGTTTTGGTTTCGCCTCTGCTTCGCCTTCGGCGGGAGCGGCTTCGGCCACGTCTTTCACCTTTTTAACCTTGCTTTCGGCTTTGGCCTTTTTCACGGGAGCTTCCTCGTCGGAACCTCCTTCCACATTTACGTTGTCGGTTTCCTCTTCGGCAGCTTCTTCGGTGGCAGTTTCTTTGTTCATCATGCGTTCGTTGAGGCCTTCCTGTATGGCTTCAACCATGTAGCGCAGTATTACGGCGATGGATTTGGAGGCGTCATCGTTGGCGGGTATGGGGAAATCAACAAGGTCGGGGTTGCAGTTGGTGTCCACCAGAGCAAAGGTGGGTATGTTGAGACGGCGTGCCTCGGCAACGGCAATATGCTCTTTGTTGATGTCAACGATGAACAGTGCGGCGGGCAGACGGTTGAGGTCGGCTATGGAACCGAGGTTCTTGTCCAGTTTTGCCCTTTCGCGCTGCACCTGCAGACGTTCGCGTTTGGAGATGTTGTTGTACTCCTTGCTGGCCATCAGCTGGTCCAGAGAGTTCATTTTTTTAACAGCTTTGCGGATGGTGGCGAAATTGGTGAGCATACCGCCGGGCCAACGTTCGGTAACGAAAGGCATATCAACGGATTTCACTGTTTCGGCAACAACATCTTTGGCCTGTTTTTTGGTGGCCACGAAGAGTATTTTTTTGCCAGATTTGGCTATTTGTTTCATAGCTGCGGCGGCTTCTTCGGCTTTGGCTATTGTTTTTTGGAGGTCTATCACGTGGATACCGTTGTGTTCCTTGAAGATATATGGAGCCATTTTGGGGTTCCATTTACGTTTGAGGTGTCCGAAATGACAGCCTGCGTCCAATAATTGTTCGAATTGTAATTGTGACATTTTATATTCTTTGTTTAATTTGTTTACATTCTGTTTTTTAAGCAATTGCAAGGTAGTCCGTTAGCAGGAGTCGGTGCAATTTAGATACTAAACAATATCCAAAAGGCCTAACGTTTGCTGAACTGGAAGCGTTTACGTGCTTTGGGGCGACCGGGTTTCTTACGTTCAACCATACGCTGGTCGCGGCTGAGAAGGCCTTTTGCCTTGAGGGCGGGACGGTCTTCGATGTTGGCTTCGCACAAAGCGCGGGCAATAGCCATGCGCAGGGCTTCGGCCTGTCCGGTGATTCCGCCACCGTCGAGGTTGGCTTTCACATCCCATTTGTCGAGGGCGTCAACCACTTCTAGGGACTGGCGTACGATGAATTGCAGCGGAGCTGTTGGGAAATATTCCTTGTAATCTTTTTTGTTTACGGTGATGTTGCCGTTGCCCGGGGTCATGTATATGCGGGCCACAGCGGTTTTTCTTCTACCGATGGTGTTAATTACTTCTGCCATTATCTTATATCATTTAAATTTACTACTTTGGGGTTCTGGGCTTGGTGCGGATGTTCGGGACCTACATAAACCTTTAAATTTCTGTACAGGGCGTCGCCCAGACGGTTTTTGGGAAGCATTCCGCGAACGGCGTGCTCAACAATGCGCTCGGGGTGTGTGGCGAGGAGCTGCTTGGGGGTGGAGAAACGTTGTCCTCCCGGATAGCCGGTATGACGGACGTATGTCTTGTCGGTCAGCTTGTTGCCGGTAAGGATAACTTTTTCGGCGTTGATAATTATCACGTTGTCGCCGCAGTCCATGTGCGGTGTGTAGCTTGGCTTGTGTTTGCCGCGCAATACGTTGGCAACTCTGGTGGCCAAACGTCCCAATGTCTGATTCTCAGCATCTATCAGTATCCATTCTTTCTGAATGGTTTGTGGAGTGGCCGAGAGTGTTTTGTAACTTAAGGTACTCATTTTATAATATTATTTCTGTTTTTTCGTTTTGGTTTTGAGTTTGCAAAGGTACATTTTTTTTTCGGACTGACCAAACCCCTCCGCAAAAATTTCAATATTTAAGTTTTTTTATGTTTTAATAATACACATTACACCACTATAAAACAACAAGATAAATAAAATTTGTTATTATAAATTTTAGTTAAATATATTATGATTTTAGAGCATTTGGGCAGCTATTCATGCAACTCGGCGACACAAAACAAGCACTTTTTTGACTCCGTTTAGCACTGTTGCAATAAGAAAATAATCACTGCCATCGGTTATTTTCAACTTCTTGCGCAGTTCGTCGGCCGACAGTGGGAAATTGCGACTCACCACATTGGCCTTGCCCGAAGGCAGTGCCGCCCTCACAGCTTTCGGCGAAACCGACAGCACATCAACCACTTGGAACACCCGTCCCATGTAGTCATTTATCAGCCGGGAACTTGTGCCCAGACGGCTGCCGCTTTGGAGCAACGACAGTCCAAAATGGTTTGCCAAAACGTTGGTAATCTGTGCCTTGACCACTGCCACGGAGGGGTCGTAAAGGTATTGGTCCACCCGATTGGCAACAGGTGGCACGGCACGCAATTCCTCCGCTGTTGGCCGAAACAGGATTTCCCGTCCATCGGCATCGATATCCACGCACATTGGTGGCGTGTCGGTGGCGGAATCTCTCGAACAAAGGAAAAGCAACTCCTTACACTCGTTGCGCAGGGCCACCACGGCGATTTCGGCCACGCTCCCCATCTGACGCTTGGCCAAAGATATGTCGAGCATGGGCGATGTTTTTATCAGCACTTGCGGAGCTATGTCAAGCAGTGTGTGCAGGAGTTGGATTATGTCGGGGGTGCAGTCGGCGAGCGACACCACTCGGCGGCCCTGCTGGTCGCGACGGGCAGGGTCGGCATACACGAGGTCGGCGCGCATACCGCCACCAGCCAACATTTCGGCGGAATTGCCGCACAGGCAACGGATATTGCTCAGTCCCAGCATTTTAAAATTTTCTTCGGCTATGCGTAGCAGTTCGGCATTTTGTTCGATATAGGTTACGTTTTTGGCCACCCGTGCCATATATATGGTGTCGATGCCCAAGCCACCTGTTATGTCTATCACGCTCTTACCAGCAGCATAGCGAACGGCTTTGAATCGCGCCGTTGCCTCCGACGAGGCCTGCTCCAAATTCAAGTGCGGAGGGAAAACAAAATCGTCGTTGGTCGAGAGTTCGGGGAGCTTGGCACTTGCCTTGCGGCGCCCCTCTATCTGCTGAACGGCAAAGAGAACGTCGATACCGGTGTAACGATGACGTTGCAGCAACAAACGGGCAGTATCGTCGCTCCTATGGTCGGAGATGAATTGTTTCAAAGCCTTGGACAACATTTTTGAGCAGTTTTCGGTTATGCAAAGATACTAAAGATTATAATACCAAACAATAAAAAATATCGCCACCTGTACCGCCAAAATGGCCGGCACTCCGTAGCGGAATTTATTTTTTAAGGTCTTATGGTGGAACAGCCACATCGCCACAAGTGCCCCCACGCTTCCGCCCAACACGGCCAGCCACATCAGCACCGACTCCGGCACACGCCACCGCCCACGACTGGCTTTCCACTTGTCGGCTCCGTAGATAACGAAAGTCGGAACATTTACCGCAATAAGATAATATACAAGCATTTCCATCATTACACTATCAAGTCGGCCAAGGAACCTCGCGCCGCTTTCACAAGGTCGGCGGGCGCTATGCAGAGCTGCAACCCGCGCTGTCCGGCACTGCAATATACGGTATCGAAATCCATCACACTCTGATGAAACCACGTGGGCAAGAGCTTTTTCATGCCTATGGGCGAGCAGCCGCCGCGTATGTAGCCCGTAAGTGGCAGAAGCTCTTTCAAATGTATCATTTCAACCTTTTTGTTGCCCGTAACTTTGGCGGCTTTTTTCAGATCCACCTCCTCGGCGCCGGGTATCACGCACACAAACAGACCCGTGCGGTCGCCGCGCAGCACCAAAGTTTTGAAAAGCCTCTCTATGGGCTGTCCCAGCTGCCGGGCTATGTGAGCGGCTCCGAGATCGTTCTCGTCAACTTCATAGGGGATAAGCTCGTAGTTGATTTTCATCTGGTCGAGCAGCCGCGCCGCGTTGGTCTTCTTAATTCCTTTGTTCGACATAAAAAACTGTATTTCGCCAAATTGCCACTATCTCAATTTTTTCGCGACATCACCACTATAATTAGCACCGAACTGAGTATCAGGGCAATGCCGGCCGCCAAGCGCAGAGAGAAAGTGCAACCGAAAACGGCTATGCTTATCATCACTGCCGTGGCCGGTTCCAAGGCTCCCAATATGGCTGTGGGCGTTGAGCCCGCCTTGGCTATGCCGACATTCAGGCACGTCATGGCAACTATTGTAGGCACCAGCGCCAACATCAGCACCCAGCCAGCCGCCCTCCATGTGGGCAACGCCATAAGGTGGTTTTCGGGCGAGACAAACGAAAACAACACTGTAACAATGGTGGCAAAAAGCATTATGTAAAATGTCATTTTAAATGGTGGCAGGCTTATGCCTGACTGATTAACTATCACAATATAAATGGCATACGTCAGCGCCGACACCAAAACCAGTATCACGCCAGGTACCGACAGCCGTCCGCCGCCGTCTCCTTGGTAGAGCAACACAATCCCAGCCAAACTCAGCACTATGGAAAATATTGTGGAGAATGTGGCCTTTTCTTTGAAAAACACAGCCATGATAACTGCCACCATAACGGGATAGACAAACAATATGGTGGAAGCGATGCCTGAATCTATGTGCCTGAACGACGAATACAGCGTCAGTGCCGAGACCGCAAAGATAAATCCTAACGATACAAGCAGTTTCAGCTCCCTTTTGTCCAGTTTAAGGGGCACCCGCTGTATTTTCAGTATCACAAACAAAATGGCCACAGCCAAGGCAAAACGATAAAAGATGACGCTTGCAGGACTTAGACCTTCGTCATACAAAAACAGCGCCCCCAAGGGATTGGTACCGTAAGCCACCGCCGCCACAATACCGGCGATATAGCCTTTCAATTTGTTCTCTTTCGCGGCAGCGTTCATTGTATTAGCGTGTCTTTCAGTTCGATACAAAGATGGCAGTTTCTGTCCAACCACTGCAAAAATACAATTTTTTTTATTAGTGGATTAAAAACGACCCCATTTCTCACTAAAAAACACTAAACCAACCTTCTTTTTCAGCGTGGAATAAGATAACGACCACCCGCCTTTGACCCACGGCCACCAACGGTTCAACTATCCCCCCCCCATTTACACTCAAATCTCAACAATTAAACACCTGAACACATCAACAATAAAAGTCCTTTTGTAACGTTTTACTTACTCAACATTAAAACAATGACAAACAGGATAGAGATAATGTCGCCCGTGGGCTCGTACGAGTCGCTTATGGCTGCCATACAGGGTGGTGCTGATGCCGTGTATTTCGGCGTAGGCAACCTCAATATGCGCTCGCGTTCGGCCAACAACTTCACCCACGACGACCTGCGCCAGATTACCGACATCTGCCGCCAACACAACATCCGCTCCTACCTAACGGTGAACACCATAATCTACAACGACGAAATCGACGAGATGCGCCGGCTCCTCGACCTCGCCCTACAGTGTGGCGTGAGCGCTGTGATAGCCTCCGACATGGCGGTGATAACCTACGCCAACAGCATTGGGCTGGAGGTGCACATCTCCACACAGTGCAACATCTCCAACACCGAGGCAATTCACTACTATTCGCAGTTCGCCGACGTGATGGTAACAGCCCGCGAGCTTCCTCTGGGACAGGTGGCGGAAATCACCGAATTTATAAAAAACAACGACATCCGTGGACCAAAAGGCGAACTTGTTGAGATAGAAGTCTTTGCCCACGGCGCCCTCTGTATGGCCGTTTCAGGAAAATGCTATCTCAGCCTCGACAACTACAACCACTCCGCCAACCGCGGACAGTGCATGCAGCTATGCCGACACCAATACCTTGTGCAGGACTTGGAAACGGGGCTTGAACTGGTCATCGACAACAAGTACATCATGTCGCCCAAGGACCTGTGCACTATCACTTTTCTCGACAAGATTGTGAAAGCCGGCGTGCGGGTGCTGAAAATCGAAGGACGCGGACGCTCAGCCGATTACGTGAAAACCGTTACCCGTTGCTACCGCGAGGCTCTCGACGCCATTGCACAAGACACCTACACTCAGGAAAAAATCAGCCAATGGCTGGAACAGCTGAAAACCGTGTATAACCGCGGTTTCTGGGACGGATACTACCTTGGCCGCACCCTCGGCGAATGGACTGAGCGTTACGGCTCGCAGGCCACCCAGACCAAAGAATATATCGGCAAGATAACCAACTACTACACTAAATTAGGCGTGGCCGAGATAAAGATGGAAAGCGGAGAGCTGTGCGTGGGCGACAAGTTTATGATAACTGGCGCCACCACTGGCGTTTACGAAGCCACCGCCGACGAGATACGTGTGGACCTGAAACCCGTGCCACGGACCGTGAAAGGCGATGCCTGTTCCATTGCCACAACCCAGCCCATCCACCGCGGCGACAAGGTGTATAAGATAATAGAAGTGAAGGACGAATTCTGACCATATCACAACCTCACCCACCCCTTTTGCCTTCCGCTGTACTTTTATCGCATAAGATGTTCTTAATCAGCGTGTCGCGATGGGCGGCCTTGTAGGTGTGCACTCTGTTAAGGTTGCCCGCAAGGTCGTAGCCGTAGCTAACCACCTCGCTGTCGGGATATACAATCCTCTGCACACGGTTCCAGCTGTCGTATTCAAACATCATACGGAAATTATAAACACTGTCCTCAAAAGGCAGGGCTATCACCCTGTTTTTCTCCCGTGCCACAGCACTGCACATACACATAAGCAGAAGTAGCAGGATGGCTGCGGCTCTGATTGAGAGGGCGTTATGGTTTAACTCGTTGGGCATCATCTTAATAACGGCGACGGGGTGGGGTTATGTGCTGTTTGATTCAAATGTCTACTCTTTTCCTGTGCTTCCTGACCAGTTCTAAAACTCAAATTTGGTTCCTTCTAACCCAGCGTGCCGAAAAAGAATGTCCTTGGCTTTCTTTGGTTTGCCGCAACCTTTAACCATTACAGGAAAATAGAACCCATTGTCTATCCAACATTGATAGTTTTTCTCGTTGTCAACAGGAAAAATACTGTCTCCTTTCACCACTATAGGAAACTCATTGAACAGAGCATGCTGGCTTAAGGCGTAAAAATTGCTCATATCAATTTGCAAGTAATCATAGGGGGTATATAATGACTTATCCGCATCTTTACACAATCGTGCATAACAGCCAACAAGATACACCATTATTATTTCGGAATAAGGGCAATCGAAAACTTCCTTGTAAGGGATATAAAGCTGATACGAGATTGTATCCATATAAAATATTTTCTCAGACAACAACTCGTATCCTCCAGCCATAGATAGTTTATGATGAAAAAATTTAACAATAACAGGTCTGCCTTTCTCCCCCTTCGTACCTTTCTGTTTTTTAGTACAAAAGGAATAGGGTAACCGTGTCTGAGAAGAATTATGGAGATATATTGTATCACCACTTCTGCGATAAGGAATTTTTTGATAACGATCGTACCTGTCTACACGAAAAAATCGGGCTTGTATGATGCTATCATTAGCAAAAGACAATACAAAACGGCCATCGACCCCGACATAGAAAGTGTCGTTTTGCAACTGATCTGCCAAACGAATAATTGAGGTTTTTGTATTTGCTATGGAATTATTTTCTTGTGCATTTAAGGTATTTAATATGACAATCAACACAATACCCAAAAGTTTTTTTTTAGTAACCATCTCTATTTGTGTTTAATGATTTTACATCCCGGATTATTGTTGATGAATTCGTACATTGTACCAGTGAAAATATCAGGGTATTCAGCAGAATTAAATCTGTAATTGGATCCGAAAGCAGTTCCTCGTTTGAACGCAGCAGTTTCCAAGTCTTCGGTATTGTAATCTTTAAGACCAATCCCATCGGCAGGCTGAACATACAACGTCTCTTTATTATAAAATTGATAGCAATGCTTAAGTTCGTGCACAAGAACCCCTAATCCCCTCATGGTTAATCCTCCATCTTCGGTAAACAATCTATCATCATTGTCTAAAGATACCATAATCCAATGTTGATTTTTCCCATTACAAGTAACATCTCCATATCCATAATATTGAGTCATTCCTTTCGTATTTTCATCTTCAAACTGTGTAGTTCGCATACCATAATATGTCGACTTGTCCTCTCTCATTTTCCGGATTTCTTCCTTTGCACTTTGAAACTCAATCAGATTGTCTTTTTGCTCAGCTGTCAAATATTTCATTCCTGACAGAACCTTTATCCTATTGTCGCAATAACGCTCAACTTGGCTAACATATTTTTCCATTGTTGGATCAAATTCCTCCCCCTCTGGATCCACCAACTTCACCGGATTCCATGCACAATAAGCGTAAGGACTGATACTCGGATACTTATCCGCCATCGGATCCACGCTCAACCACCCCATATCGGAAGAGTTAAACCTCGCACCGTGGTAGTAGTAGCCAGTTTCCGCATCCCGCTCCTTGCCAGTAAAGGTAAACCGCTCGTCATACGCCGTACTCCGCTCATTTACAAAGTGTTCTCCAAATGGCAAATATTGCAGGTGCTGCACCGCTCCTCCCGTGCCGTCGGTTATCCAGCTTGCACTGCCCAAGTGGTCGGAGTGGAAGTAATAAACTGGCTCCGTACCACCTGCCAAATTCTGCCTAAACTGCTGTAGCTGATTGGTTTGCGTAAAGGTGAAGTTTGTATAAGAGATATATAAGCCAGGCAATGGGTCCGAAAGCAATTCTGCACTAATACCATAGCCATTACACAAATATTCTGCTTCATAGTCCGATGGATGATTGGAACCCCATGTAACCTGCTCTAAAACATCATCTAACAATGTGTTGGCATTGGTACTAAGGTTCAAATCAAATGTACACAACCTTGTCATCTTTTCAAAACCGCCACTTCCTAATTTGCTTGCTATTCGTGTGCCAGATGCATAATAGAACTTGGTGTAGCCCTGCTGTGAAACAGCAAGGTATTCATTGGGGTATATCGTTATATTATCAAAATAAGTAGTGTTGTAGAGCGTTCCATTCCAGTATATGGTAGCGTTGCCGGTCATCTTTATGGCACGGTTGCCGTCGTAGCCGTACGCGTAGTAGCTCAAATATCCGTCTCCAGCAACTAAATTCAGCCTGTCGTCCTCGTCCCGGAGCAGTATCCGCATTGTTTGGTAAGTTGTGGCGTTGTTTTCAACACTTAATATAGTTTGTTGGGCAAGGTTGCCGTTGGCATCCCAAAACAGGTTGTAGAGTTCGTGGGTAAGGCTGTTGTAAATGCGCCTTGCGGCGTGGGGTTGGTAATTTGGCGAGTAGGCATATACATTGCCAGTTCCTGTGTAGTCCTGTAACTTGCTACACAGCCGCCCCGCGGGGGTGTAGCTCATTTCAAGACTGTAGGTCGTGTTGTTCCCAACGTAACTGCCATTTGCGGCGGTCAGGCGGTAAAGGTCGTCGTAGTTGTAAGTATTTACGTAAGCCCCACCAAGACCGTTGGCACCGCTGGCCGTATTCTCAACTTTAGTTATATTATCCTCATAGTCAAACGTGTAGGAGATTTTCTGCAAGGCCGGGCTGTTGGGCTTCTGCGTCTCCAACAGGCTCAGCCTCTGCAAATTATCGTAAGTGTAGTTTGTGGTTAGTCCATTGCCAAAGTTTACCTGTGTGCGGTGCCCAAACTCATCGTATAAGATGCTCTTAATCAGCGTGTCGCGGTGTGCGGCTTTGTAGGTGTGCACCTTATTAAGGTT
>ERZ842401.3712-NODE-3712-length-18625-cov-19.333279_pt1 | contig 18625 bp, 9 predicted proteins | sample MGYA00521270_ERZ842401 | MGnify/ENA primary metagenome ERZ842401 (study PRJEB31892, sample SAMEA3878208) | bioreactor metagenome | biome: Moose rumen | place: Sweden | collected 2011-10 | study: EMG produced TPA metagenomics assembly of the PRJEB12797 data set... | reverse complement strand
TTGGGTGTTGGGTGTTGGGTGTTGGGTGTTGGGTGTTGGGTGTTGGGTGTTGGGGGCAGATGTTATGCCAGTAGTCTGTTGTTCTCCACCTTTGAAGCTGACCGTGTAAGTATTGCTGGAGCGGAGGTCGGCACCATATACTTTGATGACAGCTTGTTTGCCATTCTCCGTTTCTTCGATGGCAGACAGCACGTGCGAGGCCATGCCATCTCCCACGGGAGCCAGTTGGTCGAGCGTCATCTCGCCTTCCACCTCATAGTCGAAGACATCGGGCGAGAAGCCATCTACGGCCAGTGAACTGAGCTTATTGTTATACACAAGCGTCAGGTTGTCTACCAACACCTCGTCGTTATCACTTCCCTGACCAGCATCGGCATTGGTAGAGATGGTGATGAGGATGGCCTCTGGCTCTACGGCATTGTTGGTATAGTTGAAGGGGATAGCGATGCGCTGCCACTCATTGCCTGTCACGGCAATCTGGTTGTTGGATGCTTTTGCCACCACATTGGTGTAATCTTTGTTTTCAGGATCCTGATAATAGGTGCCATCCGTAATCACGGCACTCACCGTAGCGTAGGGATGATTGCTGTTGGCTGTGCCCTGATGGAACTGCATGAACATCACGAGCGAGTCGGGACGATTGGTCAACGATACATAGAAGGGGTCGCCATTGCCGTCAACGTCGGTCATGCTCATGTCGATGTAGGCATTGTTCTTTTTGTCGGAAGCACTCATCGAACCAGCATTCATGCGTCCGGTAGTCATTGTGCCGTTGGCCACGATGCCAAAGATAGTGGTGGCATAGATGCGAGCGCAGGCTGTTTCGTCCATTCCCTTGTCAGACTTCTCGATATGATGTCCGGCCAATGAAGCCCAATCGCCTGAAGCCGTCTCAAACGAGTGCCAGGCATTCGGTTCCTTATATGTCTGCCAACTGGTCTCGGCGGATACGTGCCAGTCCTCAAACCCGCCGTTGGGGATGTGGTAGTTGGTACCGCTGACCAGTTCTTCGCCAAAAGTCACGTGGACGAGCTGTTGCATCAGTTCCATCAGGTCGAGATCGATGATGGCGCGCAGCTTGTCGCCTTCCACGGCGGCTGTAATCTCCACGGGCAGTTCACCGAGCGAGGGCCCCATCCAGAACAGAACGCTCTCGTCATCGCCCTCAGAAATGGTGATGTTTTGAGCTGCACGCAGGAACAAAACGTTGCCCGACTGTTCGGGTGTGATACCCGTGAGTTCCACATTGCCCACAGGCATAGGCTGATCGCCATTCATCAGGATGAAATTCTTGAGGTTGAGGTCGTAGAGACCATCATGTTCGTTGACAGAGATAGTGGCTGTTTGCTCAGCACCTTCTCCATTGACCAGCACCAGCAGTTTGTCGGTGTAGTCGGTTGCCTGTGCCGTAAGGGCCATGCAGGCAAGCATCAGTGAGTAGAATTTTTTCATGTATTTTTATAATCTTTTAATTTTATAATCTTTTAATTCTTCAAATGGTATGCCATCGAAACGGTTCCGTAGATAGGGTAGAGGGTCTGCTCCACCGTCTTAAACGAGCTGTGCATGATGCCCGAAAGTCCCCACGACAGATCGGCGCTGAGGTCCAGTCGGTGAGCAAAGCGCCAGTCGGCTCCCACGTCGATGCCTGTTTGCAGTCGGCGCATGTGTTCGCTGAAGTCGTAGGTGGCGCGTTCTTCCATGGCGTGTCCCATCTCTATTTTCTGTCCCGTAGGTGTGTCTTTGCGCAGATAGCCATCGGCCACGTTGCCAGAGAATCCCTTCGATGTGAGTACCGACAGATACGGTCCTGCGTGGAGTCGCCAGTGTTTCCCCAAGTCGTAGGTGCCCATCAGCGGGATGGTCAGCATCCAGGCTCTTGTCTTTTGTTCCACACGTCCTGTGTAGACACCTTCCAGCTGTTCGCCACCCTTCACCATCGCCATGTGGTAGCCCTTCGTGGTAACGGCCACGTTCATGCCCTTGTTCTCAAAGTGAACTCCAGCCTGCAAGCCCCATGCGCCTTTAAGCGGATAGCGCAGGTCTATGCCCACAAGGAAGTTGGGCGTGAACTGGAAACTGTTCAGTTCGCGGATGGTGGCGGGAATGCCCAATGGCGTTGCTGCCCCAATGCTATAGCCAGCCTTGACATCCACGCGGATGCTGTCGAGCAGGCTGGTGGCTTGGGCGCAGAAGGATGTCAGAGTGACCATCCCTATCAATGCTATTCTTCTGATTTGGTTCATGATGCAATTTTTTTTGATGAGCAGCAAGGATGTTATTCCTCGCGCGTGCAGATAATCCTTACCTTATCTATATATAATGTAGAGCCGATGGCGCCCTCGAACGTGTCACCATGCCGACTGGCGGCAAACACCAGTGCCAGGTTGTAGCCTCGTTCGCGAAGCAAAGCTTCATCTATCTCGCCCAACGACTCAAAGGGAATCTCGAAGTAAGTCCACTCGTCGGTGGTCTTCACCCCATCAATCTGAGCCTTCCTGACGATGAGCTCGCTGGTCAGCACATTGTCACCGTAGAGGACAATGGGCTGATTCTCAGCGTCGTGGTTGCGATAGAGCACGGCATAGATGTCAGCGCTGTCAGTGCGGTTCTCCACAATCTGCTGTTGCTTGTTCTTAAACTCAGGTCCGGGTTGATAGCGGTAGTAGCCCGTGAGCTTCTGTGGTTCTTGTGTAAAGGGCACGCCCATCTCTGTGGCATGCAGCGCATCGCGAAGCGCAATGGCTGTATTGAACGAACCTAAGAACAGGTTGCCAGCAGCTATCGGGCGCCCTGTGCTTCGCCCTAATGGACCTGTGTCGAGCGTCATCAGTTTGATGCAATACCCATCCAGACCGTTCTCATCGGGTATGGTGGGATATTCCTCGGCCTGTTTGCTTTGGTTAGCTATGAAAAATCCCCCGTTGCCAGTAGCCCAGATGTGCTCCTGCCCCTCGGAACCCTCTTCGTACCACACATAGAACTTTTGGTAGTTGTCGTCGAGCTGATAATGCTCGAAGTCGTACTTCACTGTATCGGTGGTTGTCACGCTGACGGGTTGGAAGCTCACCTGATAGAGCCGGCTCCACTGCTGGTCTTCGGAAGTGACCGTATAGGCTACAGGCCCCTGACTGAAATCATGGGTGGAACCACTGCTCGGACTAATCGTGGCCCCATCCGTCGTCTTGAAATGAGGCGACAAATGGGACAGCTCGGCAGAGCGTCGTACCGTGAACACCACGGTGTTGTCTTCCGAATTGACATGCACCAGCGAGTCGCTTTCGTGAAAGAATACTTCCTGTGGATAGGCTACGCTGACGGATGCTTCAAGAATGTCGCATTCTGAATTGAGGGGCTCCTCTTTGAAACAACTTGACAATAAGAGTACGCCACCCATCAGAACAACTGCTTTTTTCTTCTTCATGGGTTATCCTACTGCGAAAATTTCTGCAAAATTACAAATAATTATCGAAACGGGCAATTTTTTGTTTGCTTTCTTCATTCTCTTTTTACTTTTTGCCAGTTTTTTACCAGTTTTTCAATGGCTTTGTCAAGTGTTTCGGTCGGTTCGATGATGTTAAAGTCTTCCCAGAAATGTGGATCCTGGAAATAGGCCACACGGTCGTAGAACGCGTCATGCGAGTCGAACGATTGCCTTCCCGATATGGGTTGGATGTTCTCGTCAGTTCTGTCCGTGACTACCATTTCGCAGCATGCAGCAAACGAAGTAGAGAACAGTCGGCGCTTCCAGTCGCAGTTGAATCGGAATGTGTTGCGGATATAGCTGATGCGCGACACCCCATCCTCAAAGCGGTAGTCGATGAGGCAGCTGAGTTCCTTGGGCTTGAAGTGCACGCCGAGAGGCTTTCTCACCAGCATAAACTGCGTGGCCTTGGCGCGGTCCTGCATGTCGAGCGACAGTTCCACACGGGTGAAGGCCAGTGTCTGTTGGTCGATGTAGAACCTCCCGTAATAGAGCGCATAGGGCATGGCCTCACGAGGCTTGATGCTCACCACCTGTTGCAGTCGCCCATCAATGGTGGTGGGCATCTCCATCTCAAACGAGTAGTGGCCGAGTTCCTCTTCGTTGAGCAGAAGGTCCAGATTCTTGACCACGTCGAGTTGGATAGGCTGTGTGGGGCCTCCCATCACCTTGACGCTCAGTGTGTCGTTGCTCTTAGGACTTAGCAGTCGGCGACCCTTTCTGATGGCCACCCGGTCTCTGCCCAGTGGTCTGTTGTAGGCCGTCTTATACATGTCGATGATGCCCTCTGCCACGTAGATGAAGTGCTGGCGCTTCATGGCTGTCTCGCGGTAGAAGCAGTCGAAGAGTTCCGGGCATTGGCTGTAGTTGTCGGGAATTTTCCTGATGGCAGTGTACACCAGTTCGCGTGGATCGCCAGTCCATACCACGATCTCATTCAGTTGGATGGTTGTGGGCTTGAGTTGAATCTTCAGGTTCTCGGCTTTTCCTTCTGCGATTCTGACCCTCTGCGATTCGAATCCGATGCTCGATACGATGATTTCCCCAGGCCATTCTTCTGCCTTCAGCGTGAAGAATCCATCATCGTTGGTAACCACCGCCACTCCACTTTTCCCTATGGTCGCGGAGGCTTGCGCCAAGGGCAGTCCTGTTTGCGCATTGCTGACGGTTCCGCTGATGATGGCTTTTTGTGCCCATGCACCGGTGGCAACCAGTGCCAGCAGCAGGAGCCATGCTGTTCTGAGGATGTTATTGCGGTTTGTTGTCGTCATTTGGAAAGAGTTTTTGGGGTTATTTGTTTCCATGCAAAGTTACAAAAAATAAATGGAATCGCCAAGGATTTCGGCATATTTTTTTTTTGCTTATATGACGGTATGACGATAGGTTTTGCAACTTGTTCTATGGAAATGTATTTACCCCCGGGGTAAATAATTTCCTATACGAAAGTTGGTATTTCTATCGTCATACCGTCATATTCAACTGAAATTATAACCGATTTTTCTGTCCGATCTTCTTTGTTTCTAAGGAGTTAAGGCGGAGTGTTGCGCATTTTTTTTCGTGTGTAGCAACAGTAAAAAAAAAATAAATACTTATATTACAGAACCCACCCCTAACCCCTCCCCTTGAGGGGCGGGGAAGTGCCTGCGCCTAAATACCCCTCCCCTTGAGAGGCGGGGAAGTGCCTGCGCCTAAATGACGTGTTTAGCCATCGTAAATGACGTGTTTAGCACTCGTAAATGACGTGTTTAGACATCGTAAACGACGTGTTTGCGATGGGCTATCACGACGCTCTATGCAACCGATTGCGCAAATAATGGAGCCAAATTGCTGGAGCAAAGTCTATCAATGTTCGCAAAATATTGTAACTTTGCTTTCGTAAAATCCTAAAACACTAACCTTTATGAAAAGAATGATACTTCTTGCAGCTTTTTGGGTGACAACAGTTTGTACACTGACGGCTGCCAATCAAGTAAACGTCAAGCGCATAGACCCCACCAACTGGTATGTGGGGCTGAAGAACCCATCGGTGCAGCTCATGGTGTATGGCAACGGTATTCGCCAGGCCGACGTGTCGACAAGCTATCCGGGAGCCGTCATCGACAGCCTCGTCAGGCTCGATTCGCCCAACTACCTGCTCATCTATATGAACCTGAAAGACGCTCAGCCAGGCGAGATGACGCTGAATTTCCAGATAGGCAAACAGAAGAAGGCCGTGAAATATCAGCTGAAACAGCGCGAGATGAGTGGCGACAAGCGCATGGGATTCACCAACGAGGATGTGCTCTATATGCTCATGCCCGACCGCTTCGCCTCGTCGGGAAAGTACACCAAGACTCCCGTCAAGGGCCTGCGCCCCTACACGGTGGACAGAAACAAACCCTCGCTGCGCCACGGAGGCGACCTGGAAGGCCTGCGCCAGCACTTAGACTATTTCAACGATCTGGGCGTAACGGCCCTGTGGTTCACGCCCGTCTTGGAGAACGATTCGCCCGACCAGTTCGAGTATTCCACCTATCATGGCTATGCCACCACCGACTACTACCGTGTGGATCCGCGCTTCGGCACTAACGAAGAATACCGGCTGCTCACCGATGAGGCCCATCAGAAGGGGCTGAAGATTGTGATGGACATGATTTTCAACCACTGTGGCTTTGAGCATCCCTGGGTTCACGACATGCCCTCGAACGACTGGTTCAACCTGCATGAGTGGCTGAAGGAGTCGGGTGGCACGAGCGACTCGCGCAACACCAGTTTCCTGCAGACCAGCTACAAGCTGACACCCGTGCGCGACCCGTATGCCAGCGAGATTGACAAGAAGGAGACCGTGGAGGGATGGTTCGTATCGACGATGCCCGACCTGAACCAGAACAATCCCTACGTGATGGACTATCTCGTCCAGAACAGCATCTGGTGGATAGAGACCATCGGCATCGACGGCATCCGCATGGACACTTATCCTTACGCCTTCGAAGGGGGAATGGCCCGCTGGATGAAGACGCTCGACGAGGAATACCCCAACTTCAACGTGGTGGGCGAGACCTGGGTGACCGATCCTGCCTACACCGCTTCGTGGCAGAAGGACTCGAGGCTGGTGAAGTCGCGTGGGTGTGAGAAGTGCAATGAAGGGCATGAAGGTAATCTCGCACCTTCGAAAGCTTGCTGCTCTTCGACAAACTCCTTCCTCAAAACCGTAATGGACTTCTCGTTCCAGGAGAAGCTCGACAGCGCCAAGCACGAGGAAACGGATGGCTGGTGGCGTGGCTACAACCGGCTGTATCAGTCGTTTGTCTATGACTATCTCTACGAGGATCCCAACCATGTGATGGCCTTCCTCGACAATCACGACACCAACCGCTTCTTGGAGAATGGGCAGGACTCGCTCGCGCTGAAGCAGGCCTTGGCCCTGCTGCTCACCATTCCGCGCATCCCACAACTGTATTATGGCACGGAGATTATGATGAACGGAACGAAGGAGCGCACCGATGGCAATGTGAGAAAAGACTTCCCCGGTGGATTCCCCGATGATGCTCGGAGCGCTTTCACGGCTGAGGGACGCACGCAGGCAGAGAACAACATGTTTAACTATCTCTCCTGTCTGCTCCACTGGCGACAGGGCAATGAGGTGATTACCAAAGGCCGGATGACGCAGTTTATCCCCCGCAGGGGTGTCTATGTGATTGCCCGCCAGTATCAGGGTAAGACGGTGATGACCATCCTCAACGGCACGACGCATCCAGCCAAATTGGAAGTGAAACGATATGCTGAAGTGCTGGGCGATGCCAAGCTGGTGCGCGATGTGCCTACGGGACGCATGATCGACGTGAGCCGGGATGTGGAGCTGACACCAAGACAGACACTCGTCTTGGAATTTGAGGAGTAATAACGTGGAGCGAGGAGCGAGGAGCGAGGAGCGAGAATAGCAATCACGGGCAGTGAGAATACTGTTATCGCAATCCTCGAAAGCAAATCTCGCTCCTCGCTCCCCGCTCCCCGCTCCCCGAAATAAGAAATAACTAAAAAATAATAAATATGAAACATTCTTTACGATTATTTGCCTGCGGCCTGCTCATGTTGGCAGGAAGCGGCAGCATGCAGGCCCAAGGGTGGCCGCAAGACTACCCCGGCATCATGCTTCAAGGCTTTTATTGGGACAGTTTCTCACAGTCGGCTTGGACAAAGCTGGAGGCGCAAGCCGATGAGCTGGCCCGCACGTTCAACCTGGTGTGGATACCGCAGAGCGGTAACTGTGGTGGCACCTCGATGGGCTACGACGACCTCTACTGGTTCAACAACTACAATTCCTCGTTTGGCAACGAGCAGGAACTGCGCTCGCTGATCAAGACCTTCAAGGAGAAGGGCATCGGAACCATTGCCGACGTGGTGATCAATCACCGCAAGAATGTCAGCAACTGGGTGGACTTCCCCAAGGAGACCTATAAGGGAGAGACCTATGAGATGGTGTCTACCGACATCTGCAAGAACGATGATGGAGGCGCTTGCAAGGCATGGGCCGATGAGCACGGCTACGAGCTGAGCGCGAACAATGATACGGGCGAAGGCTGGGACGGTATGCGCGACCTCGACCATAAGAGCGAGAATGTGCAGCGCTGCGTGAAGGCCTACCTCGACTTCCTGCTCAACGACCTGGGCTACACGGGTTTCCGATACGATATGGTGAAGGGCTATTCAGCCTCGTTCACAGGGCAGTATAACAGCGAGGCCAAACCGGAGTTCTCCGTAGGTGAGTGCTGGGACAGTTCGAACACCATCAAGAACTGGATTGACGGTACAAAGGTGGATGGCGTTCCGCAGAGCGCTGCCTTCGACTTCCAGTTCAAGTATGTGGTGCGCAATGCCGTTGACAAGGGCGACTGGACCTATCTCAACAAGCAGAACGACGGCAACTGGCCATTGGTGAGCTCCAATTTCCTGAGTGGGCAGTACCGTCGCTATGCTGTTACCTTCGTGGAGAATCACGACACGGAGGTGCGTTCCGACGGTTCTTCGAATGGTCCGCTGAGGGCTGATACGCTGGCTGCCAATGCTTATCTGCTGGCTATGCCCGGCACACCCTGTGTGTTCATGAAGCACTGGATGGCCTATCCCCATGAGATAGCCGCTATGGCCGATGTGCGCCGCGCTGCCGGCATCATCAATACCAGTTCGTATGCCAACATGAGCAGCAATAAGGAGTATTATGCTTGCACCGTGAAGACCAACAACGACGTGCGTATGGCCTTCATCATCGGCAACAATGTGGAGGGTTGGAAGCCCAATGCCTCGCAGTTTACGCAGGTGCTTGAGGGCTACCACTACCGCTACTATATGCACAACTCGCTGGAAACAGCCTGGGCTGACAAGGCCAGTGGGCAGTATGACGAGCCTTTCAGCGTGCGCTTGGCCGCTGTGACCAATAGCCAGGGAGCACAACTGGTCTATACCCTTGACGGTAGTACGCCCACGGCTGCAAGCACCAAGGCAGAGAGTGGCTCGATGGTAGAAATTACCAGCGACTGTGTCTTGACAGTTGGACTGCTCGTCGATGGCGCCGTGAGAGGCATCGTCAGTCGCGAGTACACATTCAACAACTTCGTGAAGCAAGAGATCACCATCCATGTGGACGCCTCGAAGGTGGGCTGGACAACCGTCAACTTCTGGGCATGGGGTGGCGACGACAGCCATTCGCCCAGCAAGGGATGGCCAGGCGATGCAGCCCTTGGCACCAAGACGGTGAACGACATCACTTGGTTCTATCGCACCTACACCATCAACAGCGATGACGACCTGGTGAACTTCGTGTTCTCAACAGGGTCTGGTTCGCCCCAGACCGTAGACGTCAACGGTGTGAAGCAGACCAAGTTCTTCGAGATTTCCACGGAAAAGGATGGCGAGAAATACCTGGTCAACGACGTGACACCCATACACAATGGCATCAATAGCATCTTCACGGTGTCTTCAGAAACCTCAGGCCGCGTCTACGACTTGCAGGGCCGCTCAGTGGAAACCGACCAACTGACCCCCGGTATCTATATCTGCAACGGCAAGAAGTTCGTTGTCAAGTAGCAATCGGCTCTTCTGATAGGGCGCTTTCCATAGAATTGCGATTTCGCAGAAAAGCACTTTTATGCGTTCTTTGTGTAATCGTTTGCATTACAATAACGTTGAAAAAGATGTACATGCGCGCATGTGGTAATGAAAAAAAGTTTACTTTTGCACTAAAATTAAAATATATATTTTATGTTGAAGAAATTACTAACTTTTGCTACATTCCTTGTGATGGGCTTGCAGGCTTCTGCACAGGGATGGCCTGAAAACTATGGCGGTGTGATGCTACAGGGGTTCTATTGGGACTCTTACGACGACACCAAGTGGACCAACCTGACGGGTCAGGTAGATGAACTGTCTACGTATTTCGATTTGATTTGGGTGCCCAACTCTGGCTACTGCAAGCAATCGCAGAGCATGGGCTACAATCCTGTTTATTGGTACAACCACAACAGCGCTTTCGGAAAGCCGAAGGAACTGCTCAATATGATCAGTGCATTCAAGGAGAAGGGCACGGGCATCATCATGGACCTGGTGATCAATCATCGTAATGGTGTGAGCGATTGGGCTGACTTCCCCGCAGAGAAAAACTCGCTGGACGGTCAGACTTACCAGATGTACACCACTGATATCACCAAGAACGACGATGGAGGCTATACCGAGTCGCAAGGTATCGAGGTGGGCAACAACTATGATACTGGCGATGACTTCAGTGGTGCCCGCGACCTGGATCATAAGAGCCTGAATGTGCAAGAGAACTGTAAAGCCTATTGCAAGTTCTTGCTCGAGAAGATTGGTTATGTGGGCTTCCGTTTAGATATGGTGAAAGGCTATGCTGCCGAATACACCAAGATGTACAACGAATACAGCAAGCCGCAGTTCAGCGTGGGCGAATACTGGGATGGTCATGAGGCTATTACCAACTGGATTCGCAATACGGGGTACACGTCGGCAGCCTTCGACTTCCCCCTGAAGTATCAGCTGAACAAGGCTTTCGGCAGTGGAGACTTCAGCGCACTCGCTGACAGAGGCGTGGCAGGCAACACCAGCTTCAATCGCTATGCCGTGACTTTCGTGGACAATCACGATTCTGACCGTGAGGACTATAACCGTTGCGTCAGCAATCAGTTGGGTGCTACAGCCTTCATCCTGGGCATGCCCGGTACGCCCTGCGTGTTCCTGAAGCACTGGAAGAAATGGAAGAAGGATATCGGCAACATGATTCTGGCCCGTAAGGCTGCCGGCCTGACCAACCAGAGCAGTGTGGTCTATGCACAGCAGGTGGGCAGTGGCTATGTGATTCGCACACAAGGCACCAACGGTACGGTGATGGTTCTTTCTGGAAATGTAGGCAACTTCGACACTACAGGCTATCAGCTGATTGCCAGTGGTAATTCGTTTGCATACTATGTCAGCAATAATGTGGAGGTGAACGGTCTCAATACGGATGAGCCCGAGCCCACACCTCACAAGCTCTATGTCTGCACCTACGATGCTCCTAATCTCTATGCCTGGGACAACTATGGCAACGTGCTCAACGGTGAATGGCCCGGCAATGAGATGACGGAAGTGGAGCAGACACCGAATGGAACAGATTGGTATGTGACAACCATCAACTCTACCGGTCTGAACATCATCCTGAACAATGGCAAGTCGCAGACTTCCAACATTGAAGACCTGGAAGAGGAAACGTATATCTACTACACGGGAAAGTCGGGCTACGAGATTGTAGACAAGGACTTCTTCAAGCCTGTGCGCCCACTGGGTATTACGGTTCATGTGACGGCTCCTGCCGCTCCTCATCTCTATGCTTGGAACGACAGTGGTTCGCTGAATGGTGAGTGGCCGGGTGATGTGCTCTCAGAAACCGTCGAGGGCGCGAATGGTACGCTCTGGTACACTGCTACCTTCGAGGAGGATGAGTTCAACCTGATCCTGAACAATGGTAAAGAAGGCGACAACAACAAGACCGAGGACATTGAGGGCGTCAAGACAGATGTCTATCTTGCCTACAATGGATTCAATGGCTACGAGAAAGTCACGAAGGATTATGAGGGCTTTGGCATGAGCGATAAGGTAGTGGTGCATGTATGTGCCGACGAGGCTCCCAACCTCTATGCTTGGACTGATGACGGAGAACTGAATGGCACATGGCCTGGAACAAAGATGACGGAAGTAACCCGAACAGCCAACGGGACAGAGTGGTACACCACGACATTCTATGTGCCGATGGCCAACATCATCTTCAACAATGGCACGCAGCAGACTGCCAACATCGAGGGTGTAACAGGTGAGGTCTACTTTGCATACAATGGGACATCGAAGGCCGAACAGGTGACTGCCGACTATGTGAAGACCGAATTCAACGACAATGTCATCGGTATCTACGTGCAGGCTGACGCTGCTCCTTATCTCTATGTGTGGGATGAGTTCGGAACAGCACTCAATGGCGACTGGCCCGGACAGCAGCTTACCGAGGAGAAGGTGGTGAATGGCGTGAACTTCTACACACGCAGCTTTACTGCCGATGCCATCAACATCATTCTCAACAATGGTGAAGTGGAAGGCGTGGTAGGTGAGACGCAGACCGTAAACATCGAGGGTATCACCTCCGACAGCTATTTCACTTACGATGGAGCCGGCTCGTTCACTGATGTCACCTCTAACTATGTCGACTTCCAGATTCCTTCTTGTGCCACCTACATGGAAGGCAAGTTGTTCGTTTACTTCGAGGCTACTGCCGACTATCCTACACCGTATGTCTGGGCATGGAATGCGAATGGCAATCTGACGGGTGCAGAATGGCCCGGAAGTGGACTGATGACGAAGGTGGGTGAGAACAATGGCAATGGTGTCTACTCGTATGTCTTTGATGATCAGCCCACAGGCTTGCTCTTCAGCAATGTTCCGGAAGGTTCTGCTGAGGCTACCAAACAGACCTCCAACTTCGACTTTGTGAATGCTGGCTATTACAGCGTGAATGGACTCCTGGGTGTGGTTGCTCCCACACCAACAGCTCTGTCGGACATCTCAATCGAGAATGCTCGTATTGCTCCGATCTACGACCTGCAGGGTCGCCGCATCGGTAATCTCGCTCCCCGCTCCTCGCTCCCCACTCCACGAATAAAGAAAGGACTCTATATCAGCAATGGTAAGAAGTATTTGGTGAAATAAAGAAGATAACTCTTGCGAGCGGACGAACCTATCTGTCTGGTTCGCCGCTCGCATCAATCGACTATATGTATAATTAAATAATTAAAGCTTATGAAAAAGATTTTTACACTGATTGCAATGGTTCTCACAGTGATGAGTGCTAGTGCACAAACTTACACGGTAGCTGGTAATGCTGCCATTCTGAATGGAACGGCTTCCTGGGATGAGAAGAATACAGCCAACGACATGGAGGCTGTAAGCGACGACACCTGGCAGCTCGTCGTGGAGAATTGCCAGCTCGAAGCTGACAACTACGAGTACAAGGTGTGTGTCGACCACTCTTGGGCCGTGTCTTATCCTGCAGACAATGCCGTGCTGACGATTGAAGAGACCGCTCTTTACACCGTTACTTTCACGCTCGAAGATACGGGCTTAGGTATTGATGTGGATGCTGTAGCAACCAAGACTGGCGACTGGACACCGACGGGTGCCGTGACGCTCACCGTGGCCGGTAGCTCTGTAGCCCTGTTGGGTTCCAACTGGGATCCCACTGACACCAACAACGACATGACGCTCGTTGGCGACGACATCTACGAGCTGAAGAAACTTGGCGTCGAACTGGGTAAGAGTATTATCCAGTATAAGGTTGCCAAAGACCACTCATGGGGTTCGGCTTGGCCCAGCAACAACGCTTCGTTTGCCGTTCCAGAGGATGGCACCTTCGACGTTACCTTCACCTTCAACTATGCCACCAAGTCTCCCAGCGTGGACATCGTGAAGACAGGCTCCGCCGTCATCGACCACACATGGACAGTGGCCGGCGGCGTAGCAGGCACAGAATCTGGCGAGACAACACTCTTCGGCCCCTTCTGGGATGCTGCCAATGCCGACAACGACATGACAGAGCAGCCCGATGGCACATGGACTCTCGTCAAGGAGAACGTGCAGCTCGATGACGTGACATACGCTTTCAAGGCCTGCTACGACCACGAGTGGACACTGAACTATGGCGATCCGGAGGCCGCCGACGGCAACGCATCCCTTGAGATCGCACGCGCCGGTGTCTATAATGTGACCTTCACTCTCGACCTCACAGAGGGTGCAGAGAAGGTTTCTGCCGAAGCTCAGTCGCTGGACGGTTCTACTGGCATTTCTGAATTGTCGAACGAGGCTCCTGCAACGGTTTACTACAACCTGCAGGGTGTTCGCACCAGCAACCTGCAGCGCGGTATCTATATCGCCAATGGCAAGAAGATGGTTGTAAAGTAAAAAAACACTAACAGATTGTTCCCAGGGTGAGACGATGCGCATCGTCTCACCCTATCTCTGGATTTGATAGTTTTTCATATACCTATTTAATATATAATATCAATAGATATGAAAAGATTGTTTTCCGCAATACTCTTGGCCATGCTTTCCTTCGTAGGAGTTATGGCACAAGATACTTGGACTGTGGCAGGAGCAGCTGCTGCCCTGAATGGCAACGATGACTGGTCCCCCACCAATTCCGAGAACGATATGATAACCACCGACAACGAAAACTATACGCTCACCGTCACCAATTGTACTTTGGAGCAAGGCGTGACGTATGAGTACAAGGTGGTGAAGAACCATGCGTGGGATGAGGCTTATCCTTCTTCGAATGAGAAATTCTCAGTCGATGAAACTGCTGCCTATACGGTTGTGTACACTTTCAATGCTTCCACTCATGAAGTAGGGCAAACCACAACGAAGACGGGTGAGGCTGGTGACATCACGCATGCCTATACCGTGGCTGGTGACTTTACGCCTAAAGATGAAGCGCTGGAATACGAAGGCATTCCTTTCTTCGGAAGTGAGTGGGACATCAATGACGCCAACAATAATATGGTTTCTGAGGATGGCGTTGTCTATACACTGACGAAAGATGGTATTTCACTTTATGCCGGAACCTATGAGTATAAGGTGGTCGTCGACCATTCTTGGGGCGTTGCGTATCCTGCTGCAAATGCTTCATTCTATGTCGAGGCCGATGGTGAATACAATGTAGTAATCTCTTTCAATGCTACGACAAAAGAGGTCAATGCTGAAGTGACAGCTGTGGAGAAGCCACTTGTCATCGAATCAATGAGCATTGTTGGCGAACTGACCGGTGGCTGGCCCACGGAGGAAGACTGGAGCATGGCGAAGGCGATGGTTCAGGATCCTGATAATCCTAACATCTGGTCGCTCACGCTTGAGAATGTGGAATTGGAGGCAGGTTCGTATAATTATAAGGCTACCGCTAATGGCAAGTGGGGCGACTATGAGTTGCCTTCTTCAGGTAATCAGGTGTGCCAAATTGATGAAGCTGGTACATTCCACCTGACGTTCACCGCCAACACGGAGAGCCACGAGCTGACGCTGATAGCAGACCGTCAGGCCACCTACGCAGACCTGCTGACCCTTCCCGGCGATGAGACATATACCGAAGGCAAGTTCTTCATGGTAGAGGCCGCCGACGAGGCCAGCGGCAACATCCGCCTGACTGCAGGCGAGACCGTGCTGAACGAGATCATGGAGGACGGCACGGCGATGATTGAGATCACCAACGCAGCCTTCACGAGCGGCGAGTTCACGATCAGCGCCGACAAGGAGCTGACCCTGACGAAGGTGAGCCTGTTCGAGGATCCCGATGCCGCCGAAGGCATCCAGATATGGCCCGAGGTAGCGCAGCCCGTCGTGATCGAGTCGATGAGCATCATCGGCGAGCTGACGGGTGGCTGGCCCACGGAGGAAGACTGGAGCATGGCGAAGGCGATGACGCAGGATTCCGACCACGAGAACCTGTGGACGCTGACCGTCGAGGGCGTGGAGGTGGAAGCTAAGAAGTACGAGTACAAGGCCGTGGCCAACGGCAAGTACGGCGACTACGAGCTTCCCGCCAGCGGCAACAACGACTTCGTGTTCGGCACGGACGAATATCCCGCAGGCACCTACAACCTGACGTTCACCGCCAACACGGAGAGCCACGAGCTGACGCTGATAGCAGACCGTCAGGCCACCTACGCAGACCTGCTGACCCTTCCCGGCGATGAGACATATACCGAAGGCAAGTTCTTCATGGTAGAGGCCGCCGACGAGGCCAGCGGCAACATCCGCCTGACTGCAGGCGAGACCGTGCTGAACGAGATCATGGAGGACGGCACGGCGATGATTGAGATCACCAACGCAGCCTTCACGAGCGGCGAGTTCACGATCAGCGCCGACAAGGAGCTGACCCTGACGAAGGTGAGTCTGTTCGACGATCCCGATGCCGCCGAAGGCATCCAGATATGGCCCGAGGTGAATCCTGAGAATGCCGTCATCGCCAGCGTGGACATCCGTGGAGAGTTCAACGGATGGAGCGGAGGCCAGAACATGCTGGAACTGACAGCAGAGAACACCTACACAGGTGTACTCGACCTGACCGACATCGCCTACGACCAGGAGTTCAAGCTCGTGGTGAATGCCGAGGGCGGCAATGGCGACATCTGGATTGGCACGAACCAGTTGACGCTGGATGTGCCAGAGGGCTGGGTAGCAGCTGATGGCCAAGGCAACAACTTTAAACTCTTGAACAGCACGACCGGTTACCAGAGCTATACCTTCACCGCCAACTGGACTGCCAGCCCCGATGCAGCAGCCGGATGGACGCTGAAGATAGAAGGTAAGGACGTGCGCGAGGTAGAGATACCAGATGCCGTCATCACCAACGTGGAGATTCGCGGAGCCTTCAACGACTGGACAGCAGGCGTGAACGTGCTGGAGCCAACCGACGCGGAGAATGTCTACGAAGGCACCATCGACCTCACCGCCACCCAGGACGACCAGGAGTTCAAGCTCGTGGTGAATGCCGAGGGCGTGGAGAACGATATCTGGATTGGCAATGGCAGCGACACCCAGTTCAATACTACCGAGGGCTGGATCGTAGGACTGGAGGAAGGCAACTGGAACTATGTGCTGAAGAACAGCATCACGGGCTTCCAGACCTACACCGTCAAGGCTGCGTGGACGCCCAGTACAGATGCTGGCAAGGGCTGGACGCTGACCATCAGCGGTAAGGACCAGCGCATTGCCACAGGCATCGAGGCTTGGCGCACCGAGTTTGAGGACGGACACTACTACAACCTGCAGGGTGTTCGCATCACCAACCCGAAGCGTGGCGTCTATATCCACAACGGTCAGAAGATCGTCGTGAAATAAATACTTTCGTGGTGGCTGTAGGGATTCTTCCCTATGGCCGCCATCACACCATAGAATATTATCAATCAATTATTAATCACAATCAAAATTCAATTAAAAACAAAATGAAAAAATTATTTTTGACACTCCTTATATTAACAAGTGGGGTGATTTCGGCAAATGCAGCCAAACTCTACGTGAACACGTCTACAAACGCCAGTTGGTGGACAAATGTTCGCATCTATGCTTACAATTCCGATTCAGACAACAACGGATGGAAATATAGTGAAACGGGAGTAGTTGCGCAGACAACTACATTATTCGGAAAAGAATGGTACGTATTCGACATGGGTAATTATAGCAATGCCGTCGTCCAGTATTTTGAATCTTCAGACCACTCTATTTCAAATCAATCTACCGATATTACAAATATTACGAATGATAAGTTCGTTTTCATTCCAGGTTCCGGAACGGAGGGGAAATGGACTTGGTATGAGAATGGCTATACTTTCCGTTCGAATGTTTTGAATAATTGGGGTGAGATATCTTGCAATATGGAAGTGGTAGACATCAATACCCTTTCATATACTCTCACCAAAGAAACTGTTGATAATAGCGGTGTCGATAAGATTTGGTTCCGAATTTTAAATCAAGAGGGACAGATATATCCAACAGTAGAGGGTACTACTCTTGCAATTCCTTCGACAACTACGGATTACGTTAATGATTGGAAAGAGACAACCTCGTCGTTTGGTATTGATAAGCCGACCTATGATTATGAAAAAATTGTTGTCACCGCATCTCTTTCCGGAACAACATGGACAATTTCCGCTAATGCCTATATATCTAAAACTGTTACAGCCGAGGTTGGATATGCTACATTCGGAAGCACAGCAAATGTAGACTTCTCTAATGTTGAAGGTATCACCGCTTACATGGCATCTGTTGAAGGTACAACAATCAACAAAGCTCAGATCACGACGTTGCCTGCTGGTGAAGGAGTCTTGTTGCAAAACAACGGATCTGCCGACATAACAGTTAGCATCCCCGTAGCTGCTTCAGCTAATGCAAACAGTGGCAATCAGCTCGTTGCCATTACGACAAAGCAAAGCATTCCTCAAACCAGTAATAATTGTACGAACTATATTCTTGCCAAAAACGAAGATCACTTTGGTTTCTACAAAGTGAATGCCGAAGGCAGTTGGTGTGCCGCCGGCACAGCATATCTTGCTGTTCCAGAAGGTAATGCCGTAAAGGTTTTCTACGGATTTGATGAAGATGCAACCGCTATCAACAGTATTGAAAGCGTTGGTACTTTTGACAAAGTGTTCAACCTGAATGGTCAGCAGGTGGTGAATCCTACAAGGGGACTTTATATCGTTAACGGAAAGAAAGTATTGTTTTAATAGAAAGGAATTTAGAAATGAAAAAGAATTATATACAACCAAGCGTTGAAGTTGTGACATTGCAGACAAACACATATCTGCTTGATACATCGGTCAATGGTATTAGCAGTACCGAAGCAGGCAAAGGCAGTGAATCTGAAACAGTCAATTATGGCAATGAAGGCAGCTCTGTTTGGGATGACTAAAAAACAGATGCAATCATATTAATAGAATGGCAGCGGCGGTGAATATTCATCGCCGTTGTTTTTTGTGTGGTAACTATCGGTGTATTGTAAGCACTCGAAGAAGTACACCCCCCCAAAAAGTGACAGCGGCAATGGTAGTACCACTGCCGCTGTCACATTATTATTATATG
>ERZ842401.3711-NODE-3711-length-18647-cov-8.549322_pt1 | contig 18647 bp, 16 predicted proteins | sample MGYA00521270_ERZ842401 | MGnify/ENA primary metagenome ERZ842401 (study PRJEB31892, sample SAMEA3878208) | bioreactor metagenome | biome: Moose rumen | place: Sweden | collected 2011-10 | study: EMG produced TPA metagenomics assembly of the PRJEB12797 data set... | reverse complement strand
CAGACGTGTGCTCTTCCGATCTATTAAAAGTGTGAGAACTCTTCAACACGTAATCATAAGCAGGCAGCACAAAACCTTTATCGAGAATTCGCCCCGCCTCAGCTTCATACATGTTAAATAACTGGAATAACATATCAGTATTTGCGACCTCAAAATTATAGTGTGAGTGTTCAATTTCGCCCTGTAAATGAACATCGCCGTATTTAATTTTCCCTGACCATTCTAAATCGTAAACGCTATTAACTTTTTGAACATACATAGCTATTCGTTCTATTCCGTAAGTTAATTCAGCCGGGACATTTTCCATATCAATACCGCCAAGCTGTTGGAAATATGTAAATTGAGTTATCTCCATTCCGTCAAGCCATACTTCCCAGCCAAGTCCCCATGCTCCTGTTGAAGGGTTTTCCCAATCGTCCTCGACAAATCTAATATCGTGTTCATTAGGATCTATTCCGAGACTTGCAAGGCTCTCGATGTAAAGTTCCTGAATATTCGCAGGAGCAGGTTTAATTATGACTTGATACTGATAATAATGTTGAAGCCTGTTAGGGTTTTTGCCGTAACGTCCGTCAGAAGGTCTTCGAGACGGTTCGACATAAGCAACTCTCCAAGGCTTTAAAAAATCGCGGGCTGAACGTTCAAACTTACAAGGTCGGTCCGGATTACATTGACACGGGCTGGCACGAGCTGGCTTGCGGCAAGCCTTCGCACAATCTGGACAGTTGGCTTGTCGGCGCGGATAAGCTCAAGGAAATTTTTATTGAAACTGCAACCTGCGCGGACGTGTCGATAATCGAAGGCGTCATGGGGCTTTACGACGGCGGACGCGGCGGCGTCAGTTCCACGGCTGAAATTGCCAAGCTCCTTGACGCGCCCGTTATCCTCGTTATCGACGCCAAAAGTATGGGGACTTCGGCGGCGGCGGTCGCGTTGGGCTTTCGCGAGTTCGATAAGTCGGTCAAGCTTGCGGGCGTGATTCTTAATCGCGTCGGCTCCGATTCGCATAAGCAGATGATTATCGACGCGCTTGACGGCTTAGGGATAAAATGTTTCGGCGCGATTAGACGCAATGACGAATTCCGCTTGCCCGAACGTCACCTCGGACTTGTGCCGACGACGGAGAATCTTGCGGTCGACGCCGTTAATAAAATCTGCGCGGCTGTCGCGGAGCAGGTCGACATTGACGGATTGATTGAGCTTGCCGAAAATGCCGCACCGCTTGAAATTGTTTCTAAATCCTCCGTCCTCATTCCCAATTGCCTTTCAATCGGCGTGGCGCGTGATGAGGCGTTCAATTTCTACTACGGCGCGAGCTTGAGCGTCTTGGAGCGGTTGGGCGCGGAGCTTGTCTACTTCAGCCCGCTTAACGATACGAAACTGCCCGAAGTCGACGGCTTGATAATCGGCGGCGGCTTCCCCGAAATGTTCGCCGCTCGTCTTGAACGCAACGAAAACCTCCGCGCAGATATTAAGGGCGCGGCTGAACGCGGCTTGCCGATTTTCGCGGAGTGCGGCGGCTTTATGTACTTGATGAATCGGCTCGTTGACTTCGACGGCAAAAGCTTTGATATGTGCGGCGCGATTGACGGCGTGGCGACTATGACGCGCAAGCTTCAAACGGTCGGCTATGTCGAGGCGGAGCTTATGCGGGACTGCGCTATCGGCAGGGCGGGCGATAAACTTCGCGCTCACGAGTTCCACTTTTCTGCGGCGGACGTTAGCGGCGGGCTTTTCAAATGCACGCGCCTGCGGACGGGCAAGGAGTACTTCGCGGGCGCGGCTCGGAAAAATATCGTCGCCTCGTATTTGCATATTCACTTCGCGGGCTGTCCCAATGTCGCCAAAAGTTTCGTCGACGCCTGCAAAAATTTTCGGAGGGAGATGATTTAAATGGCAACCGAAATTCTCAACGACGCGGTGTTTTATGACCGTCATGAAATTATTGGAGGCGAAAAATTTATGTCACCTGCACCAAATTTGGAACACGGTTACATTATCGGGAGGTTGCATTTTATATTCGTGAATTACTTCCTAATCCACAAAAACGGATATGTTCACGCCGATAACACCGACGTTCACTTTTCCGACGAGAGCCTCTACAAGCCTGATTTGAGCGTCGTTTTAAAGGAGTCCGCGCAGATTCTTGAGAGCGGCAAAGCCATTTACGGTGCGCCCGATATGGTCGTCGAGGTGCTGGCTTACTCCACGCGCAACAATGACCTCGGCATTAAAAAGGACACCTACGAGGCGCAAGGCGTGCGCGAGTATTGGATTGTCGACCCGTGGGCAAAAAGCGTAAGCGTTTATCTTCTGCGCGACGGCAAGTATTTCCTGAACGGCAGATATATTTTGCTTGAGGGGGCGGACTTTGAGGCATTGACTGACGAAGAGCAAGCCGAATACCTGGCCGAGGTGCCCGTTTCTATCGTGGAGGGCTTGAGCATTCCGCTTAAATTTATTTTTGATTGGGGTTACTGAATTGAACGATAAGATAAGGAATTTTTCAATCATAGCGCACATAGACCACGGCAAATCGACGTTGGCTGACCGTTTAATCGAAATGACGGGGACGGTCGAGAAGCGCGAAATGAGCGAGCAATTTTTGGACAACATGGAGCTGGAACGCGAACGCGGCATCACGATTAAGGCGCAGACCGTTCGGCTCAAGTACACCGCCCGCGACGGCAAAACTTATCAGCTGAATCTGATTGACACGCCCGGTCACGTCGACTTTACCTATGAGGTGTCGCGCAGTCTTGCCGCGTGCGAAGGGGCTTTGCTGGTCGTGGACGCTACTCAAGGCGTCGAGGCGCAGACGCTTTCCAACGTCTACCTTGCGCTTGAACACGATTTGGAGATTGTCCCCGTCATCAACAAAATCGATTTGCCCAGTGCCGACGTTGAACGCGCCCGCACAGAGATTGAGGAGGCTATCGGACTTGACGCTTCCGATGCCGTTAAATGCTCCGCAAAAACCGGCGAAGGCGTCGACGAAATTTTAGAGGCTATCGTTAAGCGGATACCGCCGCCCGAAGGTGACGACGCCAAACCTTTGCAAGCTTTAATATTCGATTCCTACTTTGATTCGTATAAGGGCGCGGTGGCTCACGTGCGGATTTTCGACGGGACTGTTCGTAAAGGCGACAAGCTTAAGCTGTTGGCGACGGGCAAGGAATTCGAGGCGACGGAAATTGGCATTTTCGCGCCCAACATGACCGAGCTTGACGAACTCCGCGCAGGCGAAGTCGGCTACATTTGCGGCAGTCTCAAAGACGTGCGCGACGTTCGAGTCGGCGATACCGTCACGACTTTAAGCAAACCTGCGGCGGCTCTTGAAGGCTATCGTGCGCCCGTGCCCATGGTTTTCTGCGGGCTGTACCCGACTGACAGCGTTGACTACGACAACTTAAAGGACGCCCTCGAAAAACTTCAGCTCAACGACGCCGCCCTCGTCTACGAGCCGGAAACGTCTGCGGCTTTGGGCTTCGGCTTTCGTTGCGGATTTTTGGGACTGTTGCACATGGACGTTATCCAAGAGCGGCTTGAACGCGAATATAAGTTGCGTCTGGTCACCACCGCGCCCAGCGTCGTCTACAAAGTTCACAAGACCGACGGCGAAGTTTTCACGATTGACAACCCCGCCGCCCTGCCGCCCGTCACCGAGATTAAATTTATCGAGGAGCCTATGGTTAAGGCGACCGTTATCGTTCCGAGCGACTATATCGGCGCGGTCATGGAGCTTTGCAGGGATAAGCGCGGCACTTACAAGAGCATGGATTATATCGACAAGACCCGCGTCATGATTGTTTACGAGATGCCGCTCAACGAGATTATCTATGACTTTTTCGACAAGCTGAAGTCTATGACGCGTGGCTACGCCAGCCTTGACTATGAGCTGTCCGAATACAAGGAAAGCGACCTCGCCAAGCTTGATATTCTGCTGAACGGCGATTTGGTTGACGCGCTAAGCTCAATCGTCCACAGGAGCCGCGCCGCCAAAATCGGGCGGATTCTCGCGCTCAAACTGAAGCGGCTTATCCCCGAACAGTTGTTCGATATTCCCGTCCAAGCGGCAATCGGCGGCAGGATTATCGCCCGCGAAACCGTCAAGGCGCGACGCAAAGACGTTTTGGCTAAGTGTTATGGCGGCGACGTGTCCCGCAAACGCAAGCTCCTCGAAAAGCAGAAGGCCGGTAAGAAACGCATGAAAGCCGTCGGCAGTGTCGAACTGCCGCAGGAAGCTTTTATGGCGGTGCTGACGGTCGGTGACGAGGATTGACGTTGCAAAAGATTTTTTCGTCGCGGAGCGGGCGGGCATTCAAGGCGGCGTTTCCGTTCACGTTGCCGATATTCGCGGGCTTCTGGTTCCTCGGCTTGACTTACGGCGTCTACATGAACGCGGCGGGTTTCAGCTGGATTTACCCCGCGATGATGAGCTTAACAATCTTCGCCGGCTCGGTCGAATTTATTACCGTCAACCTGTTGCTCGGCTCCTTCAATCCCGCGCAGGCTTTTGTTCTGGCGTTCTAATCTTCGGGCTGTGCGACGAATCGTTTTCGATAAACTACACGGCGAATATCCCTGCAAATGTCGATAGAGGGCTGTTTTATTTTTGGGTGACGCTGCTGAATCATTTCTATTGGGTCAGCGGTTGCACACTCGGCGGGCTGTTCGGTTCGCTGATAACCTTCGACACGCACGAGCTTGAATTCGTGTTGACGGCGTTGTTCGTCGTGATTTTCCTGGAGCAATTCCTCAAGGAACAGAATCACGCGAACGCGCTAATCGGCTTCGGGGCGTCGCTGAGTTGCCTGATAATCTTCGGCGCGGAGGATTTCATCTTGCCGAGCATGGCGACGATTTTAATCTTGCTGACGGCGTTAAGGGGGCGGCTTGAATGACTTTGACCGAACAAATCTTGACGGTGGCGGCTGTGGTCGTGGCGACTATGTTGACGCGTTTCCTGCCCTTCCTGCTGATAGGCAACGCCCGCGAGACGCCAGCTTACATAAAATATTTGGGGCGAATGTTGCCCTGCGCGGTGTTCGCGTTGCTAATCGTGTACTGCCTGCGAAACGTCGACTTAATGACGACGCCGCACGGCTTGCCCGAAATAATCTCAATCGCCGCGACGGTCTCCCTGCACCTGCTCAAGCGGCAAATGCTCCTGTCAATCGCGGGCGGCACGGGGCTTTATATGGCGTTAGTCCAATTCGTGTTTTAAGGGAGGCTGAATCATGGCGGGCAATCGAAATCTGAATTCGGCGGCGAAGGCTAAGAAAGACAAATTCTATACTCAACTGGACGACATAGCCGAGGAGGTTCGCCACTATAAGGAATTCTTCAGGGGCAAAAGCGTCCTCTGCAACTGCGACGACCCCTTTGAATCAAATTTCTTCCAATACTTCGCGCTGATGTTCAATGCCTTGGAGATTAAGCGGTTGGTCACGACGAGCTACGCCGATTCGCCCATTGCCGGCAAGGAGATTAGCCTCTTCCCCGACGGCAAGACCGCCTACATGACGGAGGTAACGGAATTGCGCGATTGGAACGACGACGGGCGCGAAGACCTTCTCGACGTGAAATTCGCCATCGAACACGGCATTTATAAAACTGCGCCGCTTGAGGGCGACCATAAATATTGCGCGGGCGACTTCCGCTCCAAAGAGTTAATCGCGCTCTTAAGTCAAGCCGACGTTGTTGTCACCAATCCTCCGTTCAGCGTCTTTCGCGAATACGTCAAACAGCTCATTGACGCCGGCAAAAAATTCCTCATTATCGGCAACATCAATTCAATCACCTACAAGGAAATCTTCCCGCTGATTATGGCGAACAAAATGTGGCTCGGCTACGGCATGGGGCGGGCAATTTCGGGCTTCATTGTTCCCGACGATTACGAACTTTACGGTACCGAGGCGCGTGTCGAGGACGGGCAACGAATAGTTTCAACGAATCAGTGCTTGTGGTACACGAACATCGAGACGCCAAAGCGTTATTGGGACATTCCGCTCTACAAAAAGTATTCGCCCGAAGAATATCCGCGCTATGACAACTACGACGCTATCGAGGTGTCAAAGACGGCTGAAATTCCCGAAGATTATTTCGGCGTGATGGGAGTCCCCATTACTTTCCTCGACAAGTACAACCCCAATCAATTTGAAATTCTTGGGCACACGTCGGCGAATGATTTAAGCCCTGCGGTTGAGGCATTGCGCCTTGACCCGAAAAATCGCAATCGCGGCTTGATAAACGGTCAACAAAAATACGACAGGATACTGATAAGGCGGCGACAATGATTTATATACACGTGCCGTTTTGCGTGCGGAAGTGTCACTACTGCGCGTTTAATTCCAAAGTCGGCGGGGCGGCGGAGCGTGCGGCTTACGTCGAGGCGTTGATTCGGGAAATAAATTTACGCGGCGACGGTTCGACGGTCGAGACGATTTACATGGGCGGAGGGACGCCCACGACGCTTGAACTTGAACAGTTGGAGCGGATAATCTGCGCGGTCGCCGAGAATTTTAACGTTTCAACCTGCGCGGAGGTCACGATAGAGGCTAATCCCGGCACGGTCGACACGGCTTATCTGCGCGGGCTTAGGGCTTTGGGCGTCAACAGGCTGAGCTTGGGCGTTCAAAGTTTCGACGACGGGCTGTTAAAGACGTTGGGGCGCGTCCACGATTCAAAGACGGCGATTGAGACGGTCGAGGCGGCGAAAAATTTTTTTGACAACGTGAGCACGGATTTGATGTATGGCTTGCCGGGGCAGACGCTTGAAAACGTTCGCCGCGACTTGGAACAGGTTAAAGCTTTGGACGTGGCGCACGTATCGATGTACGGCTTGGAAGTCGAGGAGGGCACGCGCTTTTACGATATGGGCGTCACGATTGATGAAAATCTTTGCGCCGATATGTACGACTTGATAACGACGACTTTGCCCGCGCAGGGTTATCGCCGCTACGAAATCAGCAACTTCGCCAAAGCGGGCTTCGAGAGCCGTCACAACGTCGGCTATTGGACGGGCAAGCTTTATTGGGGCTTAGGCGCGGGGGCGCACGGTTTTGACGGCAAGCTTAGGACTTCCAATGTGCGCGACGTGGCGGCTTACATATCGGGCGCGGCTCCCGTGCTTGAAGAGGTCGTGACGCGTCAAGCGGCTATGGAGGAGTTTTGTTTCCTGGGCTTGCGCATGACCGACGGCATTTCCGCGCAGGTTTTCCATAAAAAATTCGGCGCGAGTATCTTCGACGTGTTCGGAGATGTTATCGATAAAAATCAACGGCTCGGCTTGCTTGAAGTCGACGGCGACAGGATTAGATTGACGGCGCGGGGCATGGCATTGGGCAATGCGGTCTTCGCGGATTTTTTGTTGTGAGGGGCGACTATGACGAACTTTAAAACGATAGCCGACGGGGAAATTTTCTCGGCGGCTTACGATGTGAACAAATCGAAATTTTTGGCGCACGTTGTGCACGTCGAGACGGAGGAGGCGGCTCGTGAATTCGTTTTGATGATTCGCAAGAGGTACTTCGACGCGACGCATAATTGTTCGGCGTGGGTGTTGGGCGAACGCGGCGATAAGCAGAAGTCGAACGACGACGGCGAACCCGGCGGCACGGCGGGCAATCCGATTTTGGAGACGATTAAAAAGAACGGCTTAACCAACTGCGCTGTGGTCGTGACGCGCTATTTCGGCGGGATAAAGCTTGGTGCGGGCGGGCTGATTCGGGCGTATTCGCACACGGCGGCACTTGGCATTACGGCTTCAAAGGTCGTGCAGATGACGACGTTTCGAAAGCTTTCCTTGACGCTGGAGTACAATTTCCTTGCCACGGTCGAAAATTATTTGCGCAACAAAAAAATCCGTGTGGTCGGCACGGATTATGCAGATGTGGTGACGCTGGAAATATTGTTGCCGCCCGCGCAGGTCGAGCCGTTCTTGATTGAGCTGAACGACTTGACGGCGGCGAACTTTTTATGCGAGGAACTGGGCGAGGAGCTTATCCCCGTCGAAGTGTGAGCATATCAGGAAGCATCGTTGAGACCCATAAACGCGGGAATCATGATAGCGGTAGCGGCGGCAATGGTCTTTTTGTTATGGTTCACGGCGTCGGCAACCTTGTAAAGCGCATAGGGAATGGCAAGCCCCGTGGCGTGGAGGAAAAACCATTTTGCGCCCGTGAAGAACAATTTTTCGCCGGTGTCGTCGCGTTGAACGGGTTCGACTTGCCGGCTTTGTTGTTGCGGCGTTTGGTACTTATCGACGAGAGCCTTAGTTTCCTGTTTGCTGAGAAAATGCGGCGGGTTGCCATACATCGAGCCGTAAGCGGCGCACAGCATTTCCTCGCTATAGGTGTCCTCGTCGCCCTTGAGAATGGCAATGCAAGCTTCGCGTGTGATTTTGCCCTCACTTTCGAGTTGCTGAGCGACGGCAACGCATTTCTGCAAATCGCCATTGCTGATTCTTGCGGAACTGTTTTTAATAGCCATTTCATTTCCCTCCGTTTAAAGCACGTCCAAAATATCGCTGACCACGTCAATCATCGCTTCGCCGACCACTTCGCTGCCGACGTCATCTATCATATCGCTGACCACCTCGTTTACCACGATGCCTGTAATTGCCGTGACGCCAACCGCCGCGAGCGCGACAGGTATATTCCCATTGCGAGCGGCTTTGAACGCGCTTTTAGCAACTTCGCGGGCAAGTCCCGAATTTTCGCCGATGTAGTTCGTTACCTCTCTTGTACTCATTACGTAAAACCCCTTTCCGAAAAATTACCAACCGCTGTTTCTGACGCCCCAAAAGATAATAAGTGCCAAAACCGCAATTACGATAAGACACCCGCAACCGGCGGCTTCTTCGGCTTCCTTTTTTTCCTTTTTGCCGCCGAAAGCGACGAATATGGTTGCCAAAACTATGAATCCGACAATCCCAATGGCACCGTGAAGAAGAGCGGCAACTAATACGGTCATAATTATCTCCTCCAATAAAAACTTTAAATTATGGCGATTATCCTCTCCTTGCCTAAAAATTTTTGAGTACATCCTGAGCGTTATTATAGTTGCATTTTTTTTTTTTCAATTCCCACCGCGAAGTTTAAGCGAATTTTAATCTTGAAATCTCAACCGCTAAAAAAGTGTACATTTTGCAAACAAAAAAAAATCGTGCCTGAACACGGGGGTTGAAATATTTTTGGCTTAAATCGTAGCGAACGCGACGCAAGAAAGCTTGAGGATTAACGCCGAGGAGCTTATCCCTGTCGAAGTGTGAACCAAATTTCGTTTTTAATGCCGGTATCGCCGAGGCGGTCGAAATTCTCCACGAGGATTTTCGCCGTCTTCAAGCAAGTCTCCGTATCAAAGCCGGTTTTCATATAAAAATTTTCATCAATCTTAAAATCAGTCGGCTCTGCAGAAAACAGATTTTGCCGAATTTTTGATGCCTGACGAAAAATATCGCCGTCGAGCGCATAAAGTTGCCGCACAATCTCTCGCAACATGTGATTACGGTGCGGCATTTTCAATTCGGCGGGCAAAGTCCAAATCGTGAGGGCGGTCGCCGCCAATTTTTTTGCCCGCAACTGAATCTGCGCGGAAGTCCAATCGGAATAATCCGCCAAAGCCCGCGTGCCGGGATAATTCGAGTTCTTGTAAATTTCCTTCTTGAGGTCGAACGCCTTATTGCCGAGTTCCCCGTTGTATTTGGTAAGCGTCAAATTACCCAGCGTGTTAAGAAAAATTTCGTAGGCGGAAGTATCCTTGTGCGCCGCCAAATATCTTTTCCATGCGTCATTAGAGTCTTGGGGCAAAATGTGTTCGATAGTCGTATCCGAATAGGACGGCAACTCCTTATGTTCTGCACGCTCCAACGAATACAAAACGTATTTGCAAAAAGCACTTTTTCCTGCCTTATAGAGTTTGCGTGTCGTGAGAGCTGCTTGAAAATCTTTGTCGTTCGGGAAGGCGTATCGCCCCTTGCCGAAGGTGACAGTACGCCAAAAAGCGTTTGTGTCGAGCGTCGCCTCCTTATCAAGGCGAGCGATAACGTTGCCGGCGAATTGTGACGTTATCCCGCTGTTGCCGCAAATCTTAGCCCGCATCGTCAGCGAGATGAGCGCGTCGACAAAATTTATAAACGTCGCCTCGTCGAAGTGATTTTTATCGTGACGGTCGAGCAGATACATTAAGATAATCGGAGCGTTATTGGCTTCAAGCAAGTAGACAAGTTCATAAAACTTTTTGTCGAGCGCGGAAAGATTTTCAAATTTGGTATCGCTGTCGAACAAGGCGCGGGAAAAATATTTCGCGTAGCATAACATGTCGCGAAGGCAATTTTCGGTATCGGCGCACTTATTCGCGAAGTACCGCTTAAATACGACGTAAAGATTTGTCGAATTAACTTTCATGGAATAGGCGTCACGCGATTTGAGCTTGGCAACTAAATATTGCTCCAAAAAATTTTCTACGTTATCGGTCGGGCGAAGCAACTTTTCAATCTCCAGCCAATAATTTTTGTAAAGCTCCTCTTGTCGGTCATGGAGAAGCGGCATGAGTAAAAAATTGCGTATCAAGTCGGCTTGCGTGAGGTCAAGCCCCGTGGAGTTGAGCGACTCGAAAATTTCTTGCGGATTCTCCTCCTTAAGCAGAATGTAAACGACATTCAGCTGATCTATCGCTTGGCAAAATTCCTCGTGCGTGAGAGAAGTCTCAGCGATTTTCTTGCGGAAGAATTGATAATTCAAATACATGGGAGAATTTTTTTCAGCCTCGGAGAAATTGCTTTCGTCAAAGCTGTCGTCGTCCATTAGCTTTTCAAAAGTGGCGCGGTCAAATTTGTTCGGGCGCAAGCGGCACTTATTCTTGAGATTTTTTCCCGTAGTGTGCTTGATAAAGGTCGCACGAATATCGTCCTTTAAATCAGCGTCGTCCGTCAAATCGTAAAGAGCCTTCGCGAACAGGATAATGCTCGTGATTCGCTGTTGCCCGTCAATAATAATGTATTCTTGCGGAGCTCCGACGACGGGGTCGAAACGATAAACAAACGTTCCGATAAAATGAGGTTTTTTGTTTACGATAGTGCCGACAATGTCATTGAACAGTTGCTCGCAGTTCGTAACCGTCCAATCGTAATTGCGCTGACAGGCGGTGATAATATTATAAAAATTTGCGTGAAAATTTTCAACACATATAGCGCGATTTACTTTTTTATAGCCGCGTGATATAATCCTGCGCAATTTAATTGAGAGGAGAACTTCGAGAGCTTATGGCAAAAAAAATGAAGACGATGGACGGCAACCAGGCGGCGGCGTATGTATCCTACGCATTCACGGACGTAGCCGCGATTTATCCGATAACGCCGTCGTCGCCTATGGCTGAAGATGTGGACGTAATGGCGGCGAAAGGCGTCAAAAATATTTTCGGGCAGAAAGTTCGTTTGGTGGAAATGCAGTCGGAGGCGGGCGCGGCAGGTACCGTACACGGCTCGCTTCAAGCCGGCGCACTCACCACGACCTACACGGCGTCGCAAGGCTTCCTGCTCATGATTCCCAACCTGTACAAAATCGCGGGCGAAATGCTCCCCGGCGTCTTCCACGTATCGGCGCGGGCACTGGCTACCTCGACGCTTTCAATCTTCGGCGACCACCAAGACGTAATGGCGGCGCGGCAAACGGGTTGCGCAATGTTCGCCGAATCGAGCGTGCAGGAAGTCATGGACTTATCGGCAGTGGCGCACCTCGCGGCTATCAAAGGGCGCATTCCCTTTATAAATTTCTTCGACGGCTTCCGCACCAGCCACGAGATTCAGAAAATCGAACTGATTGACTACGCCGACCTCGCCAAGTTGCTGGACTTCGACGCGGTAAACGCCTTCCGCCGCAACGCGCTCAATCCCGACCACCCCGTCATGCGCGGCACCGCCACCAATCCCGACGTCTACTTCCAGATTCGCGAAACCGTCAATAACAATTACGACCGTCTGCCCGACATTGTGGAAGAGATTATGGCGGACGTTGCCAAGGTGACGGGGCGCGAACATCACCTGTTCGACTACAGCGGCGCACCCGACGCCGAACGCGTCATTATCGCCATAGGTTCGGGCTGTCAGACTGCCGGCGAGGCGGCGGCTTACCTCAACGCGCAAGGCGAGAAAGTCGGCGTCGTCAGCGTGCATTTGTATCGCCCGTTCAGCGTCAAGCACTTTCTTAACGCCATTCCCAAAACCGTCAAGAAAATCGCCGTCCTCGACCGCACGAAGGAAAGCGGAGCCGTCGGCGAGCCGCTCTATCTTGACGTTAAATCCGCCTTCTACGACGCGGACATCAAGCCCGTTATCGTGGGCGGTCGCTACGGTCTGGGCGGCAAGGACACCACGCCCGACCAGCTCCTTGCGGTCTTCGACGAACTTAAAAAAGATTCGCCCATGAACGGCTTCACTATCGGCATTAACGACGACGTGTCGAACAAATCCCTCACGACGGCGCACCACGACGTTGACCTCACGCCCGAAGGTACCACCGCTTGCAAATTCTGGGGGCTCGGCTCGGACGGCACCGTCGGCGCGAACAAGTCCGCCATTAAAATTATCGGCGACAACACCGACCTTTACGCGCAGGCTTATTTCGCTTACGACTCCAAAAAGTCCGGCGGCATCACCATGAGCCATTTACGCTTCGGCAAGCTTCCCATAACCTCGCCTTACCTTATCACCAAGCCCGATTTCGTTTCCTGCTCGCAGAAAAGCTACGTGCACCATTACAATCTGATTGCGGGCATGAAACGCGGCGGCACCTTCCTGCTCAACACCGATTGGAGCGACGAAAAGCTCGGTCATAAGCTTAAGCCCGCTATGAAACGCTACATCAAGGAAAACGACATTCAAGTTTACACCGTCAACGCCGTCAAAATCGCGGGCGAACTCGGCTTGGGCGGGCGTTTCAACATGGTTATGCAGGCGGCGTTCTTCAAGCTCGCCAACATCATTCCGCTCGACGAGGCTGTCAAATACCTTAAAGACGCCGTGGAAAAGTCTTACGGCTCCAAAGGTCAGAATATCGTTGACATGAACTGCGGCGCGATTGACCAAGGCATTGCCGCGCTCCACAAGGTCGATATAAGCACTTGGGACGTTGACGATACCAGCATGAATCAAAAATCGCAACAGGTTGATCCGCCCGAATTTATCAGCGATATTCAAAACGTCATGAACCGTCAGGAGGGCGACGACCTCGCAGTCAGCAAATTCGTTAAGCTCGCGGACGGCACGTTCCCCGTCGGCGGCACGGCTTACGAAAAGCGCGGCACCGCGATTAAAGTTCCCGCTTGGGATAAGAGCAAATGTATCGGTTGCAACCAGTGTTCGTTCGTATGCCCGCACGCCGCCATTCGCCCGATTCTCACCACCAACGACGAGCTTAAGGCGGCTCCCGAAGGCATGGAGTCCATTCCGTCCAAAATTTCTCGCGGCGCGTACAATCTTACAATCGCGGTTTCAACGTATGACTGCCTCGGTTGCGGCAACTGCGCTCAGGTTTGCCCGAAGCAAGCCCTTGAAATGGTCAAGTTCGACGACGCGGCTAAGGCTCGCCAAAAGATTTTCGATTACGGCGTCAAGCTCGCGCCCAAAGTCAATCCGACCAAAAAGACGACCGTTATCGGCAGTCAATTTGAAAAGCCGCTGTTTGAGTTCAGCGGAGCCTGCGCGGGTTGCGGCGAAACTCCTTACGCCAAACTTTTGACGCAACTTTTCGGCGATAGGATGATGATTGCCAACGCAACGGGTTGCTCGTCGATTTGGGGCGCGTCGGCTCCCGCCATGCCCTACACCAAAAATATTTTCGGGCGCGGTCCGGCGTGGGGCAATTCGCTTTTCGAGGACAATGCGGAATACGGCTTGGGCATGTTCCTCGGCGTCAAGGCGATTCGTGAAATGTTGGCGTCCGAAGTCGAACAATCCCTTGAACTCGACATTTCCGACGACCTTAAAGCCGCCCTTGCCGATTGGAAGGATAATCGCGACGTTGCCGAAAACACCCGCGACCGCGCAGATAAGTTGACGGCGTTGCTTGAGGCTCAAAAGGGCGATAACGCGCTCCTCAACAAGATTTATGACAATCGCGACTTTTTTGTTAAGCGTTCGCAATGGATTCTCGGCGGCGACGGTTGGGCTTACGACATCGGCTACGGCGGGCTTGACCACGTTTTGGCGAGCGGCGAAGATATTAACGTCTTCGTCTTCGACACCGAGGTTTATTCCAACACGGGCGGGCAAGCGTCCAAGGCTACTCCTGCGGCGGCTATCGCTCAATTCGCGGCGACCGGCAAGAAGACCAAAAAGAAAGACCTCGGCAAGATGGCGATGAGCTACGGCTACGTCTACGTCGCGCAGGTTTCTATGGGCGCGGATCAAAATCAGTTGCTTAAAGCTATCACCGAGGCGGAGGCTTATCCCGGTCCGTCGCTGATTGTTGCGTATTCGCCCTGCATAAATCACGGTATCCGCAAGGGCATGGGTTCTTCGCAGTTGGAGGGCAAGCTTGCGGTTCAGTGCGGCTACTGGGCTAATTGGCGTTACAATCCTCAGCTCATCGACGCGGGCAAAAATCCGTTCACGCTCGACAGCAAGGAGCCTGATTTTAGCAAGTTCCAAGAATTTCTTATGGGCGAAGTTCGTTACTCGTCGCTCAAGCGTAATTTCCCCGACGCCGCGCAGGCTCTTTTTGAAAAGACGCAACACGACGCCGAGGAGCGCATTAACGGCTACAAAATCCTCGCAGGCAAGTAAGTCAACAAGAATTCTTTCGCAATATCAAAATGGTTGGCGTCTCTTAAGGCGTCAGCCATTTTTCTTTGTGATTTGGCTTGCTATCTGAAAATTTATTCAAATGCATGTGAACGAATTCGCGCCCGTCGTCAAACCTGCGCCACCACCGACGGAGAAATTGACAGCAGAGGAGAAAACCTTACTCGACGAATTCAATAAACTGCCCGCCGACGTGCGGAAGGCGTTCCTTAAAACGTTCAAGGCTATCAACGCCGAACTCGACCGTGATAAAATCCGCGCAGATGAATGAGGTGGCAGGAATTTACATTACAAAATCGAAATGATTGGCATTTCTTTTCGTAAAGGAGTTTTGCTCATGAAGAAAATTATCGTGATACCCGGCGACGGCATAGGGCAGGAGATAACCGCCTCCGCCGTCGAGGTGCTTAAAAAGGTCGACGCTAAATTTGGTATCGGCTTGGAGTACGACTATCGCGACGCGGGCGGCACGTCCTATGAAAAATTTGGGACGCCGCTCACCGACGAGGCTCTTGACGCTTGCAAGAAGGCTGACGGCGTATTATTCGGCGCGGTCGGCGGCAAGAAATGGGATTCGCTCCCCGTGTACCTGCGCCCCGAAAGGGCTATCTTCGGCTTGCGCAAGGGCTTGGGGCTTTTTGCAAACTTGCGCCCGACAAAAGTTTATCCCGAATTGATTAACTCCTCGCCGCTTAAGCCTGAACTCGTGGGCGGCAGTGATTTGCTTATCGTCCGCGAACTGGTCGGCGGAATTTACTTCGGACCTCGTTGCGAATCGGAGACTAAGGACGGCGTCGAACAGGCGTGGGATACCGAAATTTATTCCGTGCCCGAAATCGAGCGAATCACCAAGCTTGCGTTCGAGACGGCTAAACTGCGTCGCGGCAAGGTGACTTCCGTCGACAAGGCGAACGTTTTGGCGGCAAGTCGTCTGTGGCGCAAGGTCGTCGTCGACGTGGCTAAGAATTATCCCGACGTTGAGCTGAATCATCTTTACGTTGACAACGCCGCTATGCAGCTCGTCCTCAATCCCAAGCAATTTGACGTTATTGTCACGAACAACATTTTTGGCGACATCCTCAGCGACGAGGCGGCGGTTATCGGCGGCTCTATCGGCTTAATGCCCAGCGCGTCGATTGGCGAACTCACCAGCCTTTACGAGCCGATTCATGGCTCCGCACCCGACATTGCCGGCAAAGACATTGCCAACCCCATGGGCACGATTCTAAGCGCGGCTATGCTCCTGCGCTACAGTCTCAAAGAGGAGGCGGCGGCTAAGGCTGTCGAGACGGCGATTGATAAGACGCTTGCCGACGGTTGGCGCACCGCCGACATCTTCACCGACGGATTTAAACGCGTCGGCACCGCGCAGGTTACCGAAATTATTTGCGGCAACCTTTGAATCTTTTTGCTCACGAATAGCTTTTGAAGAAAAAAATAATCCCCGACACTAATTTGAACATCGGGGAATTTTTTTACCTAGATTTTATTTACCGAGTGCCTTACGACAGAGTGCGATACCCTTTTTAGCAGTCTGATAGTTCGGATTAAGTTCGAGAGCTTTTTCGAAGTCTTTTAAGGCTTTATCATATTGCTTTAAGGCATAATAAGCCCAACCGCGATTGTTATAAGCAATAGTATACTTTGTCTTGAGTTCGAGTGCTTTATCGTAATCCTGAATTGCTCGTTCGTATTGATTGAGCCTTTGATAAGCATTTCCACGATTTATATATACTTCATAGTTACGAGGCATTATCTCAATTACTCTAGAATAATCTTGAATAGCTCTTTTGTATTCTTCAAGCTTTTCATAAACACGTGCGCGATTATAGTAAAGTGGAAAATATTTCGGAAGAAGAGCGATGGCTTTATCGTAATCTAATATAGCTTTTTCGTATTGTTTTAAATCGGTGTAAACATGTCCACGATTATAGTACGCTTTCCATAAATAGGGATTAAACTTAACAGCTTTGTCAAAATCTTGAATAGCCATATCGTATTGTTTCAAATGACTATAAGCGTAGCCGCGATTGTAATATGCCTCCGAGTATTTCGGATTGATTTCAATTGCTTTGGAATAATCTTGAATAGCTCGCTCTCTTTGTGCTGAATTATAATAAACTTCGGCACGATTGTTGTATGCCTCTGCATAATTAGGATTTAGCTTTATAGCCTCTGTGTAAAGTTCAATTGCCTAATTAAATTTGGATTCATAATATAACCTGTTGCCCTCTTCGAGCTTTTGATTAGCCAAGAAGTCGCGGTCAGCTTGATTCATTCGGCGGATAATGCTGTCACGTTCGGCTTGAGTCGTTGCACGCTTGTACTGCTCCCGCAAATCCTCAATCTGCTTGTCGTTTTCTTCGGAAGCCCTCTGTGCCGCGAGAGTTTGAGTGATTATCGTCGATTTGTCTTTGTTGTCGCGCTTTATCCAGCTCAGAAGCTCTGCGTCGTCGACATTAACCTCAACCGTCGCTTTCCAGACAATAATCGTCGTTTCGTCGGAGATTTTGTTAATCGTGCGCGTGTATGTGGGCTCGCCGACGAGTTGCCACGCATTTGAAGTGACGGCAAGAATGTCATCGTCGGTTAAAATTCCGTTGAGAGAGCGCGAATAACTTTTGAGGTAGACTCCGGCTTGTTTGGTGGCGTTTTTGATAGCTTTGTCGCGAGCGCGGAGCTTGGCAACGTCCTGCGATTCGACCTCGTTGGCGTAATCCTCGGCGGTTGCGGTGTAAAGTTTGACCTCGGCACATACGACAGCCGAAACAATCAAAATAGATACGATAACCAACGCGGAGAGCGTTCGTCGTAAGAAAGTTCCTCTGTTCATGGCGATTACCTCCTCAAATTTAGAGGCAATTATAACACGCGGCTTGAAATACGAAAGCCTTTAAATAAAAAAATCGGTGAAATCAGTGATTCGTTCTCAAAAGGAGCGGGTTGCTTTTTTATTACAAATGTCACAGGGGGTTAAAAGTTTCAATGATTGTTTTCAGCTGATTAAAGCCGCCCGTTAAACTAAAATTTTAAATGTAAAAAAATATTTCTGCTTAGGAGGCGTACAGATGTTTGGAATAATCGTAGGCACTCACGGGCAATTTGCGCCCGGTATCGTGCAGTCGTGCGAAATGATTTTCGGCAAGCGCGACAAGCTCAAAGCCGTTACGCTCATGCCCGGCGAAGGTCCCGACGACGTGATTGCCAAGTACCAAAAGGCGATTGAGGAACTCGGCAACCCCGACAGAGTTTTGTTCTTCAACGACCTCATGGGCGGCAGTCCCTACAATGCGGCTTGCAGGCTCGTCGCGGAGAATAAAAACTACGCTATAGTTGCGGGCGTCAATCTGCCCGGGCTTATCGCAATGTCCGCCGCGCAGGATATGGACGACGGCACCGCGACAATCGACGAACTCGCCATGCAGGCTTACGAGGCTTGCAAGGACGGCGTCGCCATTTCTTCCTACGAAAGTTTGAACGCCGAATCCGACGAAGACGAACTTTAATACATTTTTGGGAGGTTTTATTATGGAAATAGCTTTTTGCAGAATCGACGACCGCTTGATTCACGGGCAAGTTGCTACGGTCTGGTCGAAGGTCACGGGTTGCAACCGCATCATGTGCGTCAGCGACGAAGTTGCTAAGGACGAACTGCGCAAGAAATTGCTCCTGCAAGTCGTTCCGCCCGGTCTCAAGGGCTACGTTATCCCCGTCGATAAAGCCGTCGAGGCGTACAAAAATCCCAAGTATGACAGCTTCAAGACGCTGTTCCTGTTCACCAACCCCCGCGACGTTGTCCGCGCAGTCAAAGGCGGCATTCCGTTTAAATCCGTCAATCTCGGCG
>ERZ842401.3709-NODE-3709-length-18651-cov-7.869918_pt1 | contig 18651 bp, 2 predicted proteins | sample MGYA00521270_ERZ842401 | MGnify/ENA primary metagenome ERZ842401 (study PRJEB31892, sample SAMEA3878208) | bioreactor metagenome | biome: Moose rumen | place: Sweden | collected 2011-10 | study: EMG produced TPA metagenomics assembly of the PRJEB12797 data set... | reverse complement strand
CCCAATCCCCAATCCCCAATCCCCAATCCCCAATCCCCATTTTATAATAATATAATTTATAACTAATCTAATAATTAAAATATTTAATTGTAATTAATATTTAATTAAAATTTAAAAATTATATACTAAAAATAATTTAAGAGTCAAAGGCTTTAATACATACTTCTTTTACTTGTTCAAATAAATCCCTAGTATTAAAACAACCTTCTGATGCAAATTCTCTTAAATTTTGAAATAATGAACCATCTCCAAATCCAATTATATTAATTTTATATTTCAATTGCTTCATTCTATCACATATACTTCTTATTTTAGAATATTCATCATCTTCTCCATCAGTTAAAAATAAAACTCTTCTCGATTCAAACTTTCTTCCATATTCCAAAAAATTAGAAGCTTCATTAAATCCTTTATAAAAATTTGTACCGCCACCAACATTAGAATCTTCTATATCGTTTTCATTTAAAGTTCTGTAGTATTTATTAATGATAGTCTTTGCATGTGTACCAAAAAATATAACAACACCTTCATTTTTTGGATTCTGTTTTTGATTGTCAATAATTTCATTAGCTAAATCTATTAATCTACTATAATAAGAGCTCATTGAACCAGAAACATCAAGAATTAATATTGAAAAGGTTGTTTGAGACTTTCTCAAATAGCCATAATAATTTTGTAAATTTCTGTATAAATTAGAATAGTTAATATTAAAATTAATTCCATTTGGTCTATAATTTTTGGCTGTTTCTCCATCATCATAAATTAAATGAGCTTCTGGTCTTGCTAAGAAACCAGCTATATTTTGTACATATCTCCACGTTGCAATATCTTCAGTACTCATTTTGTCAAATAATTTGGTATAACCACAATCAATAAATATATCACCTTCAGTACCTTGAGTGCAATATAACATCATACAAATGTTTCCAGAAGAATTTTTAGCAAATGGAATAAATGGTTCAATATCATAAATATTATTACTTGAAGCATGAGATATGGTATCTCCTTCATATATTTGTGGAACATTTCTTCCTATGGGCATTCTCTCTGTTCCATTTGGTAATTTATAAGTGCAAGTATCATATATACTACTGTATATTAAATTTCCATTGGCATTATATCCTCTTAATACATTTTTTCCTGGATCATTACCTAAAATTCGAAGTTTAGTTTTTTGCTTTCTTCCTTTAAATCTAACTTTTTCCAAAAACATATTTGCTTGGAAATGTAAAGGGTCATTATCACAAAATAATGCAACAGCTCCACCATTTTGCCAATATAAAATTAAGCAATCAATAAATTGTTCAACTAATCCAGGATATGATGATTTATCTGGTAATTGATTTATATCTGGGCCACATAATACCCAAACTGTATAATAATTACACTTTTCATTTTTATCTTTCTTAGTTATTTCATTGATGGCATCTACATAATTCAAAACTGTTTTAACTTTCACTCCTAAATAATCAACTGTATCTGCAATACATCTAGTATTTGATGAACTCTTCTGCTCTACATTTCTAGGATGTAATTTTTTATCTTCTACAGCTGATAGTTCACAAGACCATAACATGACTATTAATATTTTTTGCCCTAATAAACTATTTTCTTTTAATAATCCTATTTTGTCTCCTTTTGGATTTATAGGTCTGCCTTGTTCATCATACCCGCAAATTTTTTCATCAGTAAGCATATCATAACAATTTGTAGTCAAAGGACTGTTTTTAAGTTCTTCTCTCAGTAATTTAAAATTATATTTTTTATTTTGAATAAGTTCAGATATTGTTGATAATATTTTTTTTTCATTTTCTTCTTCTAATTGAATATAATTCATTTCATTTATGTCATTTATATTTCCTTCTAATATATTTAATATTGAATTAAATAAATTATTGGGATTTATATCAAATAATGCTTGGCCAAATATATTATTAATTCCATAAGGATAAACTCCTAATCCTATTCCAATAACATGTATATTTGTTTGTATTAGTTTAGCAATCATTTCTTTTAATTGTTCTTGTTTATCCTCTTCAAATAAGCCATCAGTTAAAACAAAAAGATAAGAGGGAAAATTATTAGTTCTCATTCGTTTTAGATCAAATGCTGTTTGCAATGCTGATAAGAGATCAGCATTACTTATAGGATTTGCTAGACAATGAAGTAATAATTCCCACAATTTAGATTTTTCATTTAAAGCTGCGAAAGTTGGATATTCTGAACATAAAATAATAGGTCCATCTTCCCCTGTTACTATCAAATCAAAAGAAGGAAGATCTAAAATAGTAAATGAAGATAATAATACTCTTATAGTATTTAAACTATGATTAATATTAAGATGGTTTAAAACAGAAAATGATGTATCAATTATAATTGTAATAGCATATTCTTTAATGTTTCCTATAGCATCTTGTAAATATATCATTGGATCAGGAACAGGATTTAAAAAAAATAAAATTAATTCATTTATGTCTATTTCCGTTCCTGTGTTAGATAAAACTTTTAAATTTGCTTTATTAGGCTTAAATATTTCTTCAAGTATTCCTCTATTTAAATTTGTTCTAATACTTAAAAATTTGTGAGCAAAATTAATCACATTATTCTCGGATTCATCAATATTATTTTTTAATTTTTTTGCCATTTGATGTAAATTATTCTTAAAACAATTAGTATCAAGAGGCTCAATATTTGTATTAAGTGAAGATGGAATTATCTCATTTTTTAAATAAGTTCCATTTAGACTAAATAATGATTTATCATCTAGGACTTTATTAATATTGTTCAAGAAATCATAAATTAAATTATCATATTTAATAGTAAATATAGGTTTATTATATTTAATTTCATTTTTAACTTCATCACTTTTCTGCCTCAATAAATTTAAAATGAATATTTCACTTATAGAATCTTTAAATTTTTGGTCTATTCTAAGTTCCAAACTTTTTAAAAAAATTCCAGAATGTGAGTTATTTTTTGTATCATTTATAAATTTATTCCATATTTGTTTCAAAAAGTCTTTATCATTAATTTTTAGTATTGAAGATAACAAAAAAATAAATCCAAATGAATTCGTCTTTTTATAAAAAATATTTGTATCCCATGTATTTTTTTGAGTATATATAAATCTTTTATCTAATCCATCTGTAAAAATAAAAAATGAATTATATTTGAAATTAGATTTTGGACATATTTCTTCAAGGCAATATCTTAAACAACTTGGAATATTTGTTCTAAATCTTTTAAGCATTAAGCACTCATATACTCTTTCAAGAGCTTCTATTGAATGAGGTTCATCATAACTTTTTAATTCACATCTAAAATCTTCGTCCCCCATTAAAAATATTGAATATTTTATTTCTAAACAATTTAAAGCATTAGTCATTGCGCATATTATAAACATATTTAAAGCTTTTATTTGTTCACTTATATATACTGAAGGATCAATTAATAATATTACTAATGTCTCTGAATATTTTACTTTTCCATTTCCATTTATTTTTATAAATAATTGATTTGCGAAAAAACTTGCTTTATTATATAGTTGTTGAATGTTTAGTTTTGCATTCATTCCTATATCAAAAAGATTTTTATTTTTAAATTTATGACATTTTTTTGTATTTCCTAAGTCTAAAATTTGTTGCTTCTTTTGTATTTTTTTTTCCTCCTTTAAAAGTAAAATTGCTCTTTCAATACCATCTTCTTCTTTGAAATTATTTTCTTCTACTTTTATAGGATTAATTGATATTAAATTATCTGATATTTTCCCTACTTTTATTTTATTTTCAGAACCTTTTTTAATATTATCATCTCCAGATTTTATATTATTATCTTCATCTTCATTATATATATCATCAAATTTATTATCGTCTATATCAATTATTTTTATTTTTTCAATATCAACATCAACATTTTGATCAATAAGTTTGGTGTTTTCTTCATTATTTAAATTAGTAATGATTTCATTTTCCTCTTCAGAATCTATATTATCAGCAAAATATTCTTCATTCTTTAATTTATTTGCTTTTATTTTTCCAATTTTAAATTCCTCTTGCTTAAATTGATTAATGTCTGAATTTTGTTCAGTTACCCATTTATCTTTATCTTTATTGATTACTTTTTCTTTAGGCCAAATTATAAAGCTTATATCATCTTTTTTTCCATTAGATTTACTTTTTCCTCCTATACTATATCCAATTTTTTCTAATTTTTCATTTAAGGATTTAAATCCATTTAAAAATTCATTAATATCGATATAAAAAAATGAATAATTTTTTCTTTTATTATTTAGTTCTTTTGCAATGGAATATAATTTTTGATAATAATTTCCAGCAATTAATTGCCTTTCAGTGTTATTACTTTTTGACGAACCAATAATGTAAAAATATAAAATATTTATGATTTTAGTACAATCATTATAATATTTAATAATTTCATTAATTGAATTTATTAAAGGATGATTTAACTCTAATAAAGAAATATTACTTAAATCAAATTCTTTGGATTCAGCTTGAATCAATTCTATTTTTTCTTTTTCATTATCTAAGGATATAGGTTCTTCCTTCTCAATATTTATAGGATTTTTATTTTCTTGTAATAAATATTTATTATATCCATCCTTTTTATCATCTTTTTCCTTTTCTTTTAGAATATCATTATCTTTAATTTTTAAAATTTCGTTTTTATTGATAATAAAATATTCTTCTCTTTTTTTCTCAATAATATCTGAAATATTTGAAGGTGGTTTGACATTCTCCAAATACAAAATAGAATTATTTTTTTTTATTTCTAAATATTTATTTTTGAAGTGATTATATAGAACAAATATAAAATTATTCAGAATAATTGGAAAATATTTATCAATTAAATTATTTTGATCTATGTCACCATTTAATATATTGGACTCTTCTGATAATTCATTTTTTATTGAATTAGGTAAATAATCAAGTAATTGAATTAAAATATCTTTTTTATTAGTATAATTTTTTAATATAGTTGGCAAATGCCAATAATCATTATTCTTATTTATTTTCTTTAATATTTCCTTTGCTTTATCAATTTCTTCCTCTTTAAATTCTAAATGTTGGAAAGATTTAAAAACATCATTTTCAAAATCTTTCATTATTTTAATAGGATACCATTTATCTTCCTTAAATATCCCAATAATTTCAGTAATATCTTTATAATTATTTCTACTTTTATATTCAATTTTAATAAACTTTGATAATTCTTCAGAAAAACAAAGCAAACAAAACTCATAATTAGATTCATATATTGGCTCACTATTACAGCTACCTTTTTGAGGATACAAATTATATGCCAATGGAATATAACAATTAAATGGTGTTATATATATTGATTCCTTTTCTAATTCTTTTTCCTCATTGAAAGTATTCAAGGATTCATTATATTTATATTTATGAAAATCCAATAAGTCTTTTAATCTATTTACTTTTTTATTGATTATTTTAGGATAAATATTGATTTTTTTTTCAATTTTATTCATTGTTAGACCTATGTAAAAATCTTTAAAATATCCAGAAGGCTTTTTTTCTATTTTTAAATCAATATGAAATTGATCATCAGTATCAGGACTAAATTCTTTTACTCTTATCCCATCAAGCTCTTTAATAATAGGTTCATATTCCGCTTTAATAGGTGCATTTTCTATTTTAAAGTATAAAGTATAAATATAAGGTATTCTTTTTTCTTCAATATATATAAAAATATCATCAGAAGTAAATTTTTTTTTATCGTATGAATAACATTTCAATTCAAAATTAAATGGGAAAATTTTCGAATTGAATTTAATGTTAATATAAAATGTTGACGAAAAATAGATTTTCAAAATAAAGTTTATAATATTATTTTTAGTTTCTTCATATTTTGGTATTTCTAGAATCAATTTATTGCCTTCTTTTTTTATTTCTGGCTTTTCTGAATTATTTTTTTCTAAAGAATCAAGAGAATAATCAAAATTAACTCTTCCGTTTTTGAATTGGTTACTAATTTTAGAAGTATATTGATATTTAAAGCCAAATTTAATTTTGGAATAAGCATATACAATAGATGAATTAAAATTAAATTCCTTCTTTTCTGGATCATAAATTAATTGATAATCAGATAGAGAAAAAAGAATAGCTAAAGGAACTATATTTAAACTCAGATTAAATGGAATTAATAATTTATTGTAATTTTTCGAACTTATTTCTAATTTGAATTGAATATTTTCTTTATACATTTTATCAGGTTTTAAATTTTGAATATTTAAATATATTTTTAAAGTATTTTCAATATCGATTTCGTCAACTGAGACAATACTTTTATCTGAATCTATTATTTTTGCAGTTAATTTATTTCCTTTTATATTTAGTAATTTCACAATTATTGGAGATGAAAGAATAGAAGGAATAAATGAGCCGAGAAACATTTGAAAAGATAAAGAAGAAAATGTAATGTTTTTTCCATTATTACTTATCATTGGATAATTAAGATAAGAAAGATTAGAAATATAAATTTGCATTTCTTTTTTAGGCTCTTCATGTAATACAAGATGTTGATCATGTTCTAATGAGAATATTTTCTCTTCTTCTATTTTTTTATTTAAAATTATAACTTTATTAACATCATCTAAATTTGAATTTAAATAATGCTTACACTTTTCAGTTAAATTTCTCAAATCTTTAACATTCTTTTCTAATTCACTGTCATTTTCTTTCCCATTTGAAGTTTGTAAATTTAAATATTGTGTTATATCATCAAAAACATTTATAAAATTAATCAACTTTTTTCTGAATTTTTCATCATATAATTTTATTCTATCTAATGATTTTTCATTAAAACCGTTTACAGATTTTATTAAATTGTCTAATTTTTCTCTTTTAAATTTTTCACCATTAAAAGTAATTTTTGACTCAAATATATTAATATTATCTTTAGCATTTTGTATCATTTTTTCTTTTATTTCTTTTTTGAAACATATTGGAATACTAGGAATATTCATTGAGTACATTTCTTTTACAACTTTATTTTTAATATTTAATTTTTTTGTATAATCATCTTTCACAAATATATTAAAATTTTCTATATCATTTTTTTCAAAAATAGAAGATTGTAAATATATACTCTTATAATTGTTATTAAATTCTATTTTCTCATTTTTTTTATTGATTTTATTTTTTATTTGTAAAATATATGTTGATTGCTTTTTAAGTTCAACTTTAATGGCTAGTTCATAAAAAATAATTTCTCTTTTAGAAATTAAATTAATATTTTTCAATGATGAATTTAATTTTTTTATATTATTTATTAAAACAACTTGATTTTGCAAATCTTTACTTTTAATTATAGATAAAGAATCAATAACATCTTTTTTTGATTGCTCCTCAATTTTTTCAATATTCTTTAATTCTTTGGCTAATAATATCTCTTTATTTTTATTATATATATCATGATATTCTTTTGTTTTTTCAATTACTATATTATTAATTTTATCGATAATAATAGGTGAATCTTTTTTAATTTGGTTTAGCATATTAATTGTATTTTTTGAATTTTTTTGGATATCATTTTGTAATATACTTTTTTGCTTCAATTCTTTGATTTTATTTATCACTTCATCTTTAGGTCTATTTATAAAATTAAAAAATTCAGAATCAGTATTTATATCTTTATTAAATAACTCTTCAACTTTGTCATCAAAAATTAAATCGAATAATTTTTTTATATATATTACTATTGCTTGATTTTTAAAATCCTTTTCAGCCTTATTTGTATCAGCAAAAAGAATAGCAAAAAATTCGTAAAAATGCCTCAAATTTTGATGATTTATTTTTAAATTTGGAGGAATTTCATTCAAAACTAAATTTAACCAATTAACATTAACAGGTTTGTTATTATTTATTAAATTAGTAATTTTTTCTTTGATATATTTTTCAATCATATATTTTGGAGAATCTTTTATTTCATCATTTTCTAATTCTTTCCCAACATTAACTAAATTGCATATTATTTCTACATTTTTTTTATTGTAGCAATTATATTCAAAAGCTTGAATGTTACTGATCACTCTTATTTGAAAAAACCAAAAAGATATTTGATTATCTTTTGCGATGAAGCATCCATTAACTTTTTTTTTCTCCATTAAATCCATATAAAAAGGAAAATATTTAGATAGCCAATATGTCATTCCAGGATAACTAGACATTAATTCATTATTCCAATTTATATCAGTAAAAAATTTCAAGTCCCCATATTTTAATATTTTTTGAGATAAATTTTGTTCTTGTATTGTTGCCAAAGTAAAGCAATGCAAAATTGCTCCGATTATTTCTTTATTAAATTGCTCACTATCACAAGGTTTATTATTTTTTTTAAGTTCATTTATATTATTTTTCAAAATTTCTTTTTCCTCTTCTAATTTAGCTATAAAATTTACAAAAGTTAAATGCTCAAAACTTTCTTCCCAATTCTGAGAATAAGCCATTTTTATTAATGAACGACCAATTTTTTCGATAAAATTTGTAAATGTATTATTTTCGAAATCTTGCTCATCATATTTCTTTAAAGTTAGATAAAAAAGTGAACTTATTTTTTCGTTATTTGAATTTTTGAATAAAAAGCCTTTAGAAGGAATTGTAATTTGCCCATTTTCTTTTTCTTCATTATAAACTATTAAGAATAGATATAGATAATCCTTTGGCTCAAATTTTGGGATTATAAAATAATCTTCTAAATCAGTTGTTAATGTTTTTGCCCAATTAAGTATATTTTCATTAAAATATTTATTTCCATTACCTCCTATATGATTATTTATTAATTCTGATAAATTCAAGAAAGAATTGAATAATAATTGAATTCCTTCTTTATTTTTACCTATTTTTATAATTTTATATAATATTAAAGCCCTTATTATACCAAAAACTTTATACTTATATAATTGTATATATTCTTCATTTTCAAGAGTATATTTGCACAAAATATCAGAAATAATTTCAATTTCTTTGTCTAATTGGAAAATATCGGATAAAATATTTTTTGTTTTTTTAAAAATATTAGTTAATTGTTTATGTTGTTTTGAATAAGTTTTAAGAATATCTAAGCAAATTACATTTATATCATTTCTGTTGAAATCATTTATTTTATCATTTGGAAATAAAATTTGGTTTGTAGATAATTTTTCTTTTAAATTATTAAGATAATTATTAATGTTTTTTTGCCATGTTTCATATACTTCCTTTGTTGGATTATTTAATTTACTTTGAAGTAATCTAATTAATTTTTCTTTATTTTTATCATTTTCTTCAAATTCAAAATTATTTACTTTGTCAATAAGTTCATTTAATTTATTTTTGTATTTTTCAGCTTGATCAGCATATTCAATATATTGTTTTAAATTCAAATATTGACTATTCAAACAAAAAATAGATTTCTCCTTTGACCAAAAATTTTCAAATGGTGAATTTAATTTATTATAATATTTTATTTCATTTAATATTTGTAAACAATATTCTTTTTTATCTTTATTATCTATGGTTGAATAATTAAAAAATCCAGCTTGTATTTTATATAAAAAAGAATTGGAATTTCCATAACTTATACCATCATTTCCATTTTTGAGTTCTAAAAATTTTTTTGTTAACATTATTATTTTATATACAAAATTTTTATCAATTTTCTTATATAAGTTTTTCATTCCATCTAATAATTCTTTCTCAAAAGGCAAACAGAAATAAGGAGTAATAAAATCGAGTTCATCTTCACTGTAAAATAAAATTAAAAACCATATTTTCATAATTAAATTATCATCCCTTTTATCCAAATCTTCTTTAGGATTAGATACTAATTTTGTAATTCGATATGATTTTTTATCTTCCTTAATTTCCATTTCAAAATCATCTGTAATTTCAGCTGATATTTTTTGATTCAGATTAGTTACACTCTCCATTATTTCTTCGAATTTGTTTATATCTATGGGGATTTTATGGTCTAAAATTTTTGAGCATATTTTATAAAACCAATTATTTATAATTTCTTCATCATCATTTGCATCAAATTCATTTGAATCTATTTTTAATATCGATTTTTCTTCTTCTTCTTTATTTATTAATAATTGACCAAATTCAAAATAAAAATCATTTGATATTTTAATTTTAATTTTTAAATTTTTGAATGAATCTCCCTCATCTTTTTTGAAATTAAATTTAAGAACATCAGAATCATAAATAAATTCCATATCAAATTTGTTTTCTATGATTTTATAAATTAAAGATATTATTTTAAAAACCCTTATTTTTTTCATATTATGTTCTAAAATTATTTGGTTAAAAGGAAATAATTGAGTTAAATTTACTTCATTATTTACTGCCTTATGTATTATTTTTAAATTGTCATATAAATCTTTGATATCATAATTTCTTAATAATTTATTAATTGAATCGATATATTCAAATACTTCTTTTAGTAAAACTATAAAATTTTCAGTTAATTTATTTTTTTTGAATTGATATTCTAAATTATAAACCAAATTAAATTGAGATATTTCTTTTACTAATATTGATTTATCATTTAATTCCTCTTCATCATTTAATGTAAAGTCTAATATATTATAATTAGTATTATTGTCAATATAATTAATAATATTACTTAACAATCTTTTTATTATTTTTAAATTAAAGTATTTGAAATATTTTATTTTCTCTTTAATTGAATCTCCAACAAATTTATCTAATAATTTTAAAGTTTCATTAATATAATATAGAATTATTTTTAAATCATTTAATTCAACTTTTCTTATTAATTTCAAAAAATCAATAAAATTAAAATCATAATCAGTAATTATATTCTTTGTGATTTTTTGAATATTTATTAATATTTTGAAAATTTCTGAATATTTCAAATATATATCTTTTTCTCCTGTATCAAAACTAAATGATTTCCGAAGATTATTTTTAATAATATCTTTTACTTTTCTAATATTATTTTTGTCATTTTTATTATTAATTGAATTTATATAATTCAAATAAAAAGCATTGATTAAATGTTCACATAAATCATTTTCATCTTTACTTTTTGATAATTCTTCACTTATGAATTTGATAATTCGGCCAGTAAACTCTACTCCACCCGAAAAGAAATCTTGATTTTCATGAATTTTTTTATTCATTTCTTGATGGATAATTGCAACTTTAGAAGATATATCTTGACATAATAGTTCATTAATATTATTTGAATTCTTCATAAATCCATATATTATTTGAGCTGAACTCTCAATATCAACATCCATTGGTGATAAAGTAAAAGTAATGCATTTATTCAAAAATATTTCATTTAATTGATTTGTATTAGATTTGTTCAAAGGATTATAATTTATAAATAAATGAAAATTTGGATGAATTTTCTTATTCATTGGATTATCTGAAAAAATAATATTTCCTCCTGTTTCAGTTAAATCTAATTCAGCATTCTCTTCACATAACCCAATTAATTTATCTGATATAACAGGATTTGCTGATTCAATTCCATCTATTAAAACCCAATAGCCTTTATCCAATGCTTCTATAAACATTGAACTATTTTTTTTGAATCTTTTATATGGTTGAATTAAATCTTCTAAATCATTAGCAATGTTTTGAAATTTTTCACGTTCTTCTTGTTTCATATTTTTATTAATTATATTAGTATATTCTCTTATTTTTTCAATTAAAGTATTAAGTTGAGTCACAGACCATTGGTTTTCATTATTATCATTATTAAAGTTTTTAAAAGAAAAAGTTTCATTAATATATGTCTGAAGATATTCTTTTTCTGATAATATTTCAAAATATTTAATAATTGTGGAAATTTCTTCAGGTTCTAAATGATTTAAAAGAATTGACTGTCCTGTAAATATTGAAAGTCCAGTTTCTTTATTTATTTGATAAACAATTAATTTTTGGCCTAACATCTCCGCAAATAGTCTTATTAAATAAGTTTTACCTGAGGCAGTATCTCCTTGGATAACACATGCTCTTTTACATAAAATAGATAAAGCTAAAAATAATATGCATTGCTTTTGCTTTATATTTAAAGTATTTATTTTTTTCAAAATTTCATTATTATTTATTTTTCCATAATATGGTAATTTTATTTCATTTTTAACTTCTTTATTTTTAAAACCTATTGATAAATAATTATCTTTTGTTTTGATAATGGGACTCATTTTCATTGTTAAAAATCCTAATTCATTGATAATATCTTTAATGAATTCAGATTGAATAAATCTATAAGCAAATAATATTTGCAATATTATTGATTTATCTAAAGAATTTCTTGTATACTTTCTAAATAAAATATATTTTGTAATATCATTTAAACTGAAATATGATATATTCCCTTTAGTATAAGAAAATTCTCGTGATTTATTAAAACAATTTGCAAATTCTTGAGCTTCATCCAATAAATTAAATGAATTAAATTTTTTCAATATTATATCTCTTATTTCTTTCGCAGATAATTTTGGAAGAATATAATAAAATACGCAATTTATTAGTGATAATGGTAATTTATCTTTTATAGCAATATTACTTTGGCTATTTATAATTCCAATTAAATTAATTTTACTCTTTGCTTCACTCTTGCCATCTGGCCTTAAAATATTTAATTGCTTTTTATTAAATATTGAACATAAAGATTCCATTAATGCAGATGATGCTTTATTTAAATTATGAAAAACTATTATTATATTATTATCTCCATTTTTTTCTCCTCCCTCTTTTCCAATCAATACTTTTAAAATTTTAGTTTCACAAAATTCAATTTTTATTTGTCCATTTTTTCGTATAATTTGATTTCTCCCAAGCAAATCTTCAATTTTAGTTGATTGAGTTATTATAAAATTTATAATCCTATAATTTAATTTATATGCAACATATTTAATTGCTGTTTGTTTACCTAAGCCAGTTCCTCCTTCAAGAATAACAGGAGTATTTGTTGCAATTCCTAAATGAATATAATCAACCATTTCAGTAAAAGTTTTGGTAAAAGCAAGATTATTTATATTGTCATAATTTATTTTAACACCTGTTCCACATTCTATATCTAATTTATTATATTTACTCTCACAAAAAATACTACTATTTATTTTTTTTAAAATTAAGGGCTCTTCATTAATATCATCACCAGTTATTCTTATCCCTTTAAATTTAGGTAAATATAATTGAAGTTTATTCTCTATATCATAATATTGACTATCAGGATTAACTTTAATTTTATATGATAATCCATAATTAATTCTATATAAAATAAAAGATAAAATATTTACTCTTGATATATTTTCCTTTTCTTTGAATATTTCATTTTGATTGGATAATGATAAAGCATTTATCATTTGAGATAAAGAATAATTTTTTGTATTTTTTGAAAATTGAATTACTTCATCAATACACTGAGGATTAAAATCTAATTTATTATCTAATAAAAAACTTTTAAGTACATCTTTTTGTTCTTCTAATTTATATTTATCAGTGCAAATTATAGTAAATCTGGATAATACTGCCTCTGATAATTTATTTTGTTCTCCTAATGAGCAAGTGGCAAATATTCTAAAATTTTCTCCTAAACTTGAAAATTCTTTATGTCCTTCTTTAGTAAAAGTGTCATGAACATCTTCATTTAAAGTCAAATTATGTTTACCTGAAAATAATTCATTGAATCTTTCTAATACAACTGTTGGCAGATTTGATAAATATTTTAGAATTAAAGATTTTCCTGATAAAATAGAATTTAAAATCAATCCAGGTTTAAATTCTAGATTAATATTATTTAAATTTTTTTTGTTGACATTTTTTTTGCTTATTAATTTTTGTTTTAATATTTTTAATGTAAGATTAAATTTTTGTAAAATGGCGGTTTTATGAGCTATTTGCTCATCTATTTTTTTTATTAAATTATCTTGCTCTTCCAATATTTTTTTACTATTGCTTTCATTATAATTAATCCAATTTTGAACCATTTTTATTTCTTTGTCTATTAAAGGAATATCCAAAATATTATATATTTGTTTTAAATAAAATACTTTCACTTCAGAATCAGATAAAAATATTGTTGAGCCTAATAATTGACCTATTGTTGTTTCTGCGTTTAATTGAATAGGTTTTATATCAGGAAATAATAATTGAGCTAAATAAGTTTTATATCCTGATTCACCTATTAATAATATCGGTTCTTCATCATGAGCAAGTAAAATCAGGAATAAATCATTATATAAAGAGGGTAGACCAAAAATAGATTTATTTTTACTAAAAAATTGGATATATCTTAAAGAAATGCCACATTTTCCCTTTCGCAAAAATATTTCATTTCCTTTAACTATTTTAGCCTCTTCATTAAAAATGCTTTCAATATTTTTAATATTTATTTTTTTTGATGGAAAAGCTATTTTTAATATATTAAATATTTTATTGATTAAATTATCTTTTGTTGCTTTGTCTTTTAAGTCTTTTTTATATATTCCTGATAAAGTATAAAAACTTATATTATCAATAAATTTAATATTATCATATTTATATTTATTAATTTCCATTTTTTGATATTGAACCCTTTTTAATACTTTTGTAACATCTCTTATTGACCAATTTGGAATACAAGATAATTTCAATTTATTTATTTCTTCCATATATACAGCAATGCTTTCCCCTTTTTTAATTAATTTCTTTTTTCTTTTTTCATCATATTTTGTATAAAGTTCTAAATTAATATTACTACATATTTTTTTAATATCTTCGATAGGTGGCTCTGGATAAGGAATACATTTCAATTTTTTAGCCAATAATTTTGGTAATGAATTTCTTCCTGCTGTAGTAAAATCATTTTGGCAAGCAATGAAAAAAAATTTTTGACTTATTTTAATTTTTTTTTTAATTCCAGGAATAAATATTTTGCAATTTATATTAAAATCAAGTGCTGGAACTAATGATTTCATTACTGTATCAGGACTTAAATTCATTTCATCAGCAATAAAAGTTGTTCCTTTTTCCATTGCGTTTATTAAAGAGCCATTAATAAATTCAATTTTATTATTTTTCATCGTAATATTTCCATAAAAATGACTCGGCTTTGTATTTGAATGAAATGAATGCATAAAAAAATCGCCTGATAAGAGCATACTTTTTTTTCGAATTCTTGAAAATTCTCTTGCACATGAAGTTTTACCTACTCCTGTTCTTCCTACAACACAAACATGTAAATTAATCATAGATAATGCTAATAATTTTGCCATGAATGACTTTAATTTTGGAGATTCTTGAAAAAAATATTTATTATCAGTTGATACATCAGATTGATAATTTAAATATTTATTATAAATAAGTTCTTCTATTTCAAAATTATCTTCTATATTTGAAGAAAAAATAAGATTATAAGCATAATTAATTATTTTATCTAATGTTATTTTTTTATCTGAAGTAAGTTCCTGACTAAATATATATACAGCTTTACAAAAAATACTTAATTTATATATGGATAAATCATCATTTAAAATATTATTCAAAACTTTGTTATAAATTAATTTATTTAAATTCTCATTTTTTTCATAATTAAATTCGAATTGTTTTTTCTCTATTTTATCTCCTACAACAGATAAATTTAAAAATTTGCTAAATTTTATATTCATATTAGTATTATTAATTATTTTTTCTTGATTTTCTTTGTTTTGGGATTTATTTGATAAGTAATTAAAGCTATGCTGCTTTATTATCATATTAATTAGTTCCTTAAAAATTGTATCTGCATTGTTAAGATTAGCAATAAATTTAATTTGATCTTCTAAAGTTATTATATCAAATCTATTTAAAAAAGCAGGTGACATTTTTGATATATTATTATAATTACATACGCATAGTAATCTAAAATTTTTATTAATTTTAACTTCATTTTTTTGTGGACATTCTGGAATTTCGAATATTAAGTCACTTTCTACATCTAATTTTTTATCAAGTAAACCATTTAATCTTTCAGTTATAGTAGCCGGAGCTTCTTCTATATTATCTAAAACACAACATTTACCATTTATAATTGAGAGAGTTAAAAATCCATCTTCCCATTTCATTAATTCTTGTGAGTTGTCTTTTGAAGAATTTAATGATGGATATTGATTTCCTATTAAATCTGAGCATTTAAGTTCCTCAGTGCATTCACAATAATATATACCATCATCATTAATATAATTAATGTCATTATGTTTATCTCTATATCCAGCAATAAATTTAGCAATATAACTTTTTCCTGTACCTTCATCTCCTACAATCATTACATGTCTATTATTATTAAAAGACATTTGTATTGCTTTTAATACGTTTTCTAATAATGGTGAAATATATATAAATTCATTATCAAATGACAACTTTTTATCATTAAATAATAATTCATTATTATTAACCAATGATAAGTTATTAGTAGTTGGTTTATTTTTTCTTTTTTTATTATTTTCAGACTTAGGCTTAGGTTCAAAATACTTTTGAAAAATTGATTTAAGTTTTTGATATTCTTTTGATTTATATCTAGCACCATAAATACATAATATTGCATCTTTTATATTTTCTCCTTTTGCAATTGCATTAATTGTAGCTTCGATTTCTCTTACTGTAAAACAAAGAATATCATTTTTTCTTTCTTCTAAATTAGACCATTCATCATGAAAGTCTACTAAATTTCTTACAACATTTTTTGGAATATTATATTTATCTCCTAGGCCTTCTGCTATTAGATATAATTCTTCTTTTTGAAAACTATCAAAATTAATTATATGAAATCTGGAAAGAAATTTTTTCCCTAAATCTTGTCTTTTATTTGCAAATAAACCTTTATTAGGATTTTGAGTTGCAATTAAATTAAACCCTTTACCCATTTGTATTTCTTGCCAAGGCATTCCTGGTATTTCACAACTAATTTTATGACTATCTAGGCATTCCTCAAAAGATTGTAAAACCTGATTTGATGCGAGATTAATTTCATCTAATAATAAAGTATGTCCATTTTTAAATGCTTCTATAAATATTCCTTCTTGAAAAGATAAACCTGAAAATGATTTTGGATCTCCTGCATATCTTCCAAATAAATCAGCTGTTTTTGTTTCTGAACTAAGATTAAATCGTTTTAATTTCAAGCCCATTTCTTCGCATAATATTTCAACTGACTTAGTTTTTGCTGTTCCTGTTGGACCTTCTAATAAAACTGGATAATTATGTGAAAGATAATATTTAATTTCTTTTAATTTTTTTATTGCATTATCTGTAAAGATAAAATTCTTTGATTTTATATTTGATTTATTTATATTTAAAGGAATATCAAAATCTTTATTTAATAAGTCTAATATTTTTTTGTTTATTTTTTCAAATTCTTTTCCACTTTTAGAATCTTCATCAAGCTCTGTACATTCAAGTAATGGCTTATAATTAATTAAATCATTATTATTTTTTGTTTCACTTGGTATATTACTTTCTGGTGTTTCCATTTAATATAATAGTTAATTATTCGAATTGGAATTATAGTATTTAAATATGGATTCATTATCTATTTTTAGTTCCTTTTTTATAATTAGAAAAAGTTTCTATTTATCTTAACTATTTTTAATCATAAATTATTAATTTATTTTCATAATAATATTATTTAGTTTATTTTTATATTATAAATAAAATAATTAATATTTATTGGTCAAAATTATCACAAGGTGGAGGCGCATCATTTCCATCATTAATTTTATTTTCATAATGTTCACCTAAAGTAGTGTGATTTTCTACTTCATTAATATCTGGATAATCTGGTTCAGTTTCTTTTTTAATGATCACAAAATCATCATCTTTATCTCCGGTTTGAGTTATAGTATATTCTTTACTTACATTATCTTTATATTCTCCTGGTATATTTCCCGCTGGATAATATAATGCAATATAGCAAAATTCATATTCTTTTTGACTAGTTTCTTCAGTATTTTCTCGGACATTATTATTCTTTTGATTAATTTTTATTTTATCTTGTTCATCTAATTGATAATATCCTATACCAAAATTTATTGATTTTTTCCAAATCATTTGTGTAAAATTATTGCAGTCTAATTCTTGTGGATCTTTATAATTATAATCATTACTTTCTTCATACCATTTTTTCATTAATATCTCTGCATCTAATTTTTTATTACTCATTTTTATATTCATTCCTAATTCTTCAAAATTTTTATATAATAAATTTTCATTTTCAAATTCACCTTTTATTAAAAATTCTTCTGCAAGAATATAAGCCTTTTTATTTAAGTAGTCATCTGATTTTAATGGACAAGCACCATGTTTAATTCTAAAATCATTGTTTGATATTAATGCATTATTTATAAAAGTTGAATCAATTTTTAAAGTTTTAATTTTAATTTTATCTATTTCATTTTTTCTTTTAATATTGGCTTCAAATTTTTGGTATTTTATTGAATTTAAATCTTCCTTCAAATCATTTCCCATTTAATATAATATATATTTTTATTTGTTTATATTAATATATAATTTAAAAATTAGTTATGCTTTAAATAAATATAAAAATCAAGAATGGTTTTATTATAAATATATATATTATATTTTAATATATATAATTATTTATTCATTTAAAATGAATATGTGGATTGGGGATTGG
>ERZ842401.3708-NODE-3708-length-18656-cov-9.258857_pt1 | contig 18656 bp, 20 predicted proteins | sample MGYA00521270_ERZ842401 | MGnify/ENA primary metagenome ERZ842401 (study PRJEB31892, sample SAMEA3878208) | bioreactor metagenome | biome: Moose rumen | place: Sweden | collected 2011-10 | study: EMG produced TPA metagenomics assembly of the PRJEB12797 data set... | reverse complement strand
GAATACACCCAGCAGAAGTACGACCTCCTGACCACCGTCCTCCGCGACGAATGGGGCTTCCAGGGCATCGTGATGACCGACTGGGGCAACAAGGCCGGCACCGTCAAGTCCATGAAGGCCGGCAACGACCTGATGGAACCCGGCAACCAGAACGAAATCGACCGGATCATCGCGGGCGTGAAGGACGGCGCCATCTCCCGGGAGGAACTGGACCGCAACGTGCGCAACATGCTGGAATACATCGTCCGCACTCCGCACTTCAACGGGTACAAGTATTCCGACAGGCCCGACCTCAAGGCCCATGCCGCCGTTGCCCGAAAGGCTGCGGAAGAATCCATCGTCCTGCTCCGCAACGAGAACAGCGCGCTCCCGCTCGATCCGTCCGCCAAGGTCACGCTGTTCGGCTTCGCAGCCGCAACGCCGGTCTATCACGGCGGTTCCGGCGGCCCCGCCAATGCCGGCATCAATCTCATCAAAAACCATCGTAGAAACGGCATCTGATTGCAACAAATTGACCTTTAAGGCCAACATAAAACGCGATAATTCACCGCCGGAAGCTATTTTGTTCAAGGCGCCTTGCGGAGAGTTGGGATTGGTGGATACGCTAAAACAAATCTCATCCGTCCCTTGCGCAGTGCAGCGACTTTCATCAAGCGGAATTATTTGGGTAATAAATTTAGCTTTTTCCATCTTCAACGGTGGCAACTCTGCCATAACCGCTTTATCCAATTCGCCGGCAGCAGCAACCCGTAAATTATGCAACGTATTGGAAGCCGTCAAATAACGTTCTCTGCTTGCCTGCTCTTGCTTCTTTAAATCAACCAATTTGTCTTCACCTTGAGTGATGGCGTCCAGTTGCGTTTTAAACTTCTGCAAAATTTCTGCCAACTCATCAACTTCACAACCGTGTTTGCGCGCCAAATCTTTGAGCATAAAAATACGACTGTCGATATTTTCCTGCTCAGATGAATTAAGTGCTATATCCGATGACGCGCTCTCAATTTCGTCAACAGCCTCATTTACTTGTACCAAAGCAATGTCTAAAGCTTCATAAACGGCGGCATATTTATTATTTACCAAATTATTGGCTTTAGCAACGCCGGATTGCGCCGAACGCAAGGCAGAGGCTACGTCGGCTGATTGCAAAGCCGAATAAGCATAATTAAGATTTTCAATGATTTTCTCCGACTGCATCAACTCTTGGCGACGTGTTTGCAACTCGGCAAATTCACCGATGCGCGGCGATATTTGCTCCAACTCTTTAACCCAGTGATGTAAATTATCCTCATCTTGCTTGGCTTTAAGAACCGCTTGTTCATAATCATTACGCGCTTGAGCGGCCTGCTTATAAGCAAAAAAAGCATCTGCACACTCTTTGAGGGCTTTATCGTATCCGCCGAAAGCATCTAAAACCGCGCGATGGTTGCTAGGATTGAGCAAACCTTGATTATCAAATTGTCCGTGAATTTCCACCAAAAAACGCCCGATTTCTTTTAATAACTTGGCAGATATAGGCTGATCATTAAAAAATATTTTGCCCGTGCCGGAAGTGGTAAGCGTGCGCTTAATCATAATTTCAGAGCTCTTTTCCAAATCATTGGCTCGTAACAGCTCGTCAAATTCGGAATTATTGATATTATCAAAAACAGCCGTCACCGATAATTTGTCTGTTCCCTGTCTGATTAGCGATGTTTCCGCTCGACGCCCCAAAACTAACCCTAAAGCGTCCAATAATATAGATTTACCGGCGCCGGTTTCACCGGTAAGCACGATAAAACCGGAACTGAAATCCAAATCCAGTTTATCAATTAAAACCACATTATTGATATTAAGCGAGCGTAGCATTGATAATTACTTTGTTAACTCAACTGCCCTTTTATACCAAATGCTGTCCGGATAATTTAACCCTAAAACTTTAAGCGGTTTGGCGGCATCTTCTTTTAAGCCCAAAATAGTGTAAATTTCGACCAAACGATATAAAGCTTCTTCAATTTGCGGTGTAGTTTGGTAATTCTTCACTACCTCGGAAAATCGATTTAGTGCGGAAAGATAATTTTTTTGTTTGAGATAAAAACGTCCTACTTCCATTTCCTGACCGGCTAAATGGTCATTAATTAATGCCATTTTGGCTGAAGCATCAGCGGCATATTCACTGTTAGGATAACGGGTAATTACTTGCTTAAATGCTTCTTGAGCCTGTGCGGTTACGGACTGATCTTTCTGCGCACCGGTTATTTGATCATAATAGCACAAACCTTTCATATAGTAAGCATAAGGTGCAAATTCGCTGCCGGGATGATAATGAATAAACCTATCTAAGGCAATAACGGCATCATCATACTTTTCATCGCGATAATAAGCATAGGCGCCCATAATTTTGGATTTAGCCGCCCATTTGGAATAAGGATGATCCAATTCTAACTTTTCAAAAGTAGTTGCTGCCTTCGACCAAGAGGTATTTTGCATTTGTTCATACCCTAAATTATACAATTCTTCAGCACTCATATTACTCATATCCGGTGTTGAAGCACAAGCGGCAGTCAAAAAAAGCAGACCTAAAGCATATTTTTTCATCATTATTCTTCCTCTATAATATAGTTAGAACTGTCAGCAAACAATGTTTGCAAAATTCGATTATTGTGAAAATGTCCCGAGTGAAAAGCGGTTAATTTCCCTTTGATGGCAAACCCCGAGGTCGCCATATCACCTATGGCGTCAAGCACTTTGTGATTAACACATTCGTTCTTAACGCGAAATCCTTCGGGATTGAGGATTTTATTACCATCCAAAACAACGGCATTATCCAAACTGCCCCCCTTAATCAGACCGATTGAACGCAGATAATCAATTTGCGTTTTTTCGCAGAAAGTGCGGCAAGGAGCTATGGATGAGGCAAAAATTCCCTCATTAATAGCCTTGGCGAACTCTTGGTGGCCAACAATAGCTGAGGGAAAATCAATGACGAAATGCACGATGAAATCATCAGCCGGCTCCAAGATTACATAATTACTTTTATCATCCTTAAACTCGATTTTTTTAAGCACTTTTAATATACGGCGAGGTGCTGATTGTTCAATTGTTCCTGTTTTTTTAAGTTCATTGTAAAACATTAAAGCACCGCCGTCTAAAATCGGCATCTCGGGAGCGTTGACTTTGATAACGGCATTGTCAATCGAGAGCGCGGATAAAGTTGCCATCAAGTGCTCAATGGTGGAAATGATATTGCCTTTATCATCACCTAAACAAGTGCAATTTTTGGTATCAGTTACATTACGGTAAGTTGCGGCAAGCGGCGTAAAACCAAGCAAATCAGAACGGATAAACATTATTCCGCTATTTACAGGCGCCGGTTCGACTATCAACTCGGTCGCAACTCCGGAGTGAAGCCCTACCCCGTTAAAAATCACTTGTTGAGCAATAGTATGTTGCATAAATATCCCTCAAGATTAAAAAACTTTTAGTCAAATAAGACAATCTGTAAGCCGGGTTCTGTAATCCGTCAAAGACAGACCGACAGCCATTAATCTGGGCTTAAACATTACTGCTAAGCTCGTCGCGACCTACCTCTGGAGTGGAGGAGAAACGCCCCGTATCGTCCGGTTTATTTTAAGCAAGCTCAAAATACCTTGACGCCCCTAACTTGGTCTTGCATCCGACAGGGTTTACCCAAAGCCGGTGGTGTTACCATCACCGCGGTGAGCTCTTACCTCGCCTTTTCATCCTTACCCGACTTATAGACAGGCGGTTGTTTTCTGTGGCACTTTCCCTTGGGTCTCCCCAGCCGGACGTTATCCGGTGCCGTGTTTCTCTGATGCCCGGACTTTCCTCACATCAGTCAAGCTGACGCGCGACTGTCCGATTATCTTAATTGACTTTAACTGATTGTAAATACTTTATGTGCTAATTGCAAGAGGGATAAATAATTTTATCAGCTGAAAGTTTTTAATAACATTTGCACAAAAAATTTATTTTTTGCTAGAGCTTGGATTGCTTATTATACAAATAAAAAACAATAGAACATTCCAAGAACAGTTAATGAAATGCCAAAAAATCCCATTGATTCCCATAAAATCCCATGATATACCATAAACATAATTGCAAAGATTAACAGCAAAGGGCTAAAAATTGCGCAAAACATTTCTGTTTATGGATACGGTTGAGAACAAGGTTGACGCTAAAGGACGCGTCTCCTTACCTGCAGACTGGCGCAATATCGTTAAAAATGCCGATTCGGAAATTGTTTGCTATCGCAGTCTTTCTTCTCCCTGTATTGAGGGGTGTTTGGAAGATATGTTGGAAAAACTTGCCTCCGAGATGGAAAATTCGCTCGACTTTTTTTCCGAAGAGCAAGATGATATTTCCAACTTGATATTCGGCGATGCTAAGCGTTATCCCTTCGATTCCACCGGGCGAATTATGTTATCGGAAAAGTTGCTGAAACACGCTCAAATTACCAATGCGGCGGTATTCGTCGGCAAAGGGCGCAAATTTCAGATTTGGAATCCCGTAAATTGGGCAAAAGAAGAAATTCGAATAAGAGAAAAACTATTAAAAAACCGCCCGGCTTTGAAAAAGGATAACGGACAATGAACGAGAATTATAAAAAACATTATCCGGTTATGCTGAAAGAAGTATTAAATGCGCTGGCTCCGAAAGATGGTGAGATTTATGTTGATGCCACATTCGGCAACGGCGGCTACAGCGAGGCTATATTGCAAGCGGCTGACTGCCGGGTTATCGCTTTAGACAGAGATGAAACCGTTATGACGCGCGCACAGGAACTAAAACAAAAGTTCGGCGCGCGTTTTGATTTTCGCTTAGGCTGTTTCGGAAATTTTACCGACTTGGTAAAAGAAGAAATTAACGGTGCGGTATTTGACATCGGCGTATCATCAATGCAACTTGACGAAGGAAAAAGAGGATTTTCCTTCCTAAAAGATGCACCTCTTGATATGCGGATGGGAGGCAACGACACTACTGCCGCCGATTTGGTTAATAATTTGAGTGAAGAAGAATTAGCTGATATTCTTTACAATTACGGCGAAGAGAAAAAATCGCGGCAAATTGCCAGTAAAATAGTTCAAACGCGGCAAATCAAGCCGATTGCCACAACCTTTGAATTGGCAAATATTATTTATTCCGTATCAGGTCGGGGAAATCGTCAGTCAATTGATCCGGCTACCCGCAGTTTTCAAGCTTTGCGAATTGCCACCAACAATGAACTGGAACAATTAAAATGCGGACTTAACAATTCAGTTTTGCGCCTGCAAAGCGGCGGTCGTTTGGTGGTGGTGGATTTTCACTCATTGGAGGATAGAATCGTGAAAAACTTTTTCAAAGAAAATTCCGCTAAGAAAGTCCACATTTCACGTTACAAAGCCTGCGAAAATAATTCTGACTGTTTGTTCAGTTTTACCTCGAAAGCCATTACTCCGCAAGCCGAAGAATTAGCCGAAAATACGCGATCGCGGTCGGCAAAATTGAGATTTGCAATTAAAAATCAGAGCATAGCAAAGGAGATTTTAGAAAAATGAATACCAATCGCATAACCATATATATTTTATTTGTTGCCGTAGCTTTCTTTTCCATTGCTGCTTCCAGCTATCTCAAAAACTCGGTATATCGTTTAGAAAACGAATTGCGTTCGATTAAACAAAACATTCAAACCGACAAAGAAACTATTCACGTTTTAAACGCTGAATGGTCAAAATTAAATAATCCTACCCGCTTAAGAGAGCTTTCGGCACATCATATTAAATTAAATCCGGTCCGCGGTGAACAAATTATTAACTATTCTGCGTTACCATCAGAAAAGGAATCGGGCGTAAATAAACAAAATGATGCTCGCAAAAATATAGCAGCTCACGCTCAAATTAATCGGCAATGGCGTAAGCTGGCCAATAATGTAAGGTAGCAGATAAGTTAGGAAAATGATTTTCGGTAAGGATAAAAATTTAAAAAAAGCAAAACCCAATACCCCTTTTTACCTTCCCGGCGAAGAAATTGAGGTAACCAGGAAGGATTTATTCGGCGAGTGGAACAGCTCCTTGAGAGGTAATTTGTTTGCCGGCAGAGCGCGCGTGGCCTTAGGTGTGTTTTGTTTTATTTGTGCATACAGTATTGTCGGACTTCGTTTGACCGATTTATGCGTTTTATCTAATTTTACTGATGAACCGGTTAAGAACAATTATGTCAGGCCGATTGCCATACATCGTGCAGATATTGTTGATCGCAACGGAGCAATAGTTGCCACTTCCCTACCGACACAGGATTTAGATGTTAATCCGGCAAAAATATTAAAACCAAAAGCTACTGCCGAAAAGCTGGTAGAGATTTTTCCCGACTGGAAAGGAAAATTCGAAACAACCTACCACAAATTAAAAAACAGTCGTAAACATATTACATTACGCCGCAATCTTACTCCTAACCAACAATCTAAAATTATGGCTTTGGGAAATCCGGGGTTGGAATTCAGAAATGACGAAAAACGCGTTTATCCGCATAAAAATTTAATAGGACACGTTGTCGGATTGGTTGATGTCGACAATAACGGGGTAGCCGGATTGGAAAAAGGTTTAAATGAACGCATTATCAGTTCGGATTTACCGCTTAAACTCACAATTGACCTTGGGGTACAAGATACCATACGCAACATCTTAATCAAATATAATCAGAAATTTATGGCTCAAGGAGCAACAGCGATATTAATGAATGCCAATACCGCCGAGATCGTGGCGATGGTATCGGTGCCCGATTATGACCCCAATAATGTCACCTCAACCAAGGGAATGCTAAATCTGGCTACCTCGCAAATCTATGAACCGGGATCTGTTTTGAAGGTATTTAATACAGCTATGGCTTTAGAAAGCGGCAAGGTAAAAATTTTTGAAAAATTTGAAACAGCTCAACCATTAAAACTGAAATATAACACTATTAAGGAATTTCACGGCAAGGGGCGTCCTTTAAGTGTACAGGAAATTTTGGTTTATTCATCTAATGTCGGGTCAGCAAGAATGGCTTTGCAGGCCGGATATAATGAGCAACACAGTTTTTTAGAGCGACTTAATATGCTCAAGAAAATAAATATGGAACTGGTAGAAACAGCCGCTCCCTTGGTAATGAAAGCCGAAAAATGGAAGAAATCCGATTCTGCCGTTGCCACTATCGGTTACGGATACGGATTATCAATTTCACCACTACATTTAGCAGCAGGTTTCGCGGCAATCGTAAACGGTGGTTTATATAATACCCCAACCGTTGTAAGCGGTAAATATAATGCCAATAATTCAACGCGCGTATTATCAGATAACACTTCCAAACAAATGCGCCAACTCTTGCGAGCGGTTGTAACTGAAGGATCGGGGCGCAACGCTAATGTCGCCGGCTATGAGGTGGGAGGCAAAACCGGAACCGCCAATAAACAAGATGAACACGGACATTATATTGCTAAACACGTTCGTTCAACTTTTATGGCCGCTTTCCCGATGTCAGCACCTAAATATGTTTTGGTGGTAATGATTGATGACCCCAAAGGTTTGGAAGAAACATTTCATCATACCGAAGCCGGATGGAATGCCGTACCTGCAGCCGGCGAGATAATTGCCACGGTGGCGCCGCAACTTAATATCCAAGCCAACGTCGATTTAGATGATAAGCGACAAAGTAAAATCATTGAGGCCGCTTACGGCAGATAATAAACAATAATTTATCTAAAACAAACGCCGAATATCTAATTCGGCGTTTGTTTTATTGCAACACGACAACTATTTTTTCTTGGATGTGCTTGCCTTTTTAGCGGTTGCCTTTTTGGCAGTCGTCTTTTTGGCAGTTGCCTTTTTAGCAACTGTCTTTTTAGCGGTTGCCTTTTTGGCGGTTACCTTTTTGGCAGTTGCCTTTTTAGCAGTTGCCTTTTTGGCAGTTACCTTTTTAGCGGTTGCCTTTTTGGCAGTTACCTTTTTAGCGGTTGCCTTTTTGGCAGTTGCCTTTTTAGCGGTTGCCTTTTTGGCAGTTGCCTTTTTAGCGGTTACCTTTTTGGCAGTTGCCTTTTTAGCGGTTGCCTTTTTAGCGGTTACCTTTTTAGCAGTTGCCTTTTTAGCAGTTGCCTTTTTGGCAGTTACCTTTTTGGCGGTTGTCTTTTTGGCGGTTGCCTTTTTAGCGGTTGCCTTTTTGGCTTTTTTCTTAGCTGTCTTCTTAACAACTTTTTTCGCCGTCTTTTTAACTTTCTTTACCTTTTCAGCTTTAGGTTTTGGTTGTGAAGCAACAATTGCTTCATCAATAGCCGCCTCAGTGCAAAGGCCTAAGGAAACCGGATCCTTAGCGCGCAAATTGGCCATATCTTTATGTTTTCCAGCGCGAATAGCTGAAATGGTGGCTTTAGTAGTACCAATTAATTTGCATATCAATGAATCCTTAATATCGGGATAATTTTTAACAAACCATAATATCGCATTCGGTTTTTCCTGACGTTGCGAAGGAGTTAAAAGTTTCTTGGCTTTTAAATTGCGCAACTTAGCATTGCACTCCAACTCACAAGCTTGCAAATTAGCTTTTTTGTCAGCTTCACAACGATGTATCTCCTCCCAAGTAAGCTGACCGTTATCAATCGGAGAAATTCCGCGAATATTTCCCGAAACATCGCCATCGGCCATAGCTTGAATTTCCAGCTCGTGAATCTCGCAAAATACTGATATTTGACGAAAAGTTAAAGTGGTGTTTTCCACCAGCCAAACTGCCGTCGCACGCGGCATCAATGGTGCAGTCATAAACGTATCCTTTCAATAGGGTTGAACATATATAATCTTATAGTGTGAGTTTAATGACTTTAGCGATAATTACAAGTAATTTTTGTTAATTGAGCCCAGCTAATATTTCAATTTGTACAATTCAACGGTTTCTCCGGAGCTTTTGAGCGTTTTATCACCCAAAAATTCTTTATCACATCCTTCATCAGATAAAGCTTCGGATATCGATTTAACCATAACTATCTCGTTATTGTATATATGCTCAAACATATCTAAAACGTAAGTTTCATTAACTTTTTCATCCAAAGCCGGTGTTATTGCGCAACAAGTACGCAGAATTAACTTCTCCTCTTGTCCGACATCCAAACAGGCTGAAATTTCTTTCAAATACTCAATAGCAAACTTAACTGCCGCGTCGGGAGATGCAAAGTCACAGAAAGATAATCCGTTCCCTTCTCCGCCTAATTCTCCGGCAAATTTAGCCGCCAAATTGGAAGTAATTGCTCTTATGGATTCGCTGGTTGATGCCGCTATATTTTCCTGGTTAGGTAAAGAGATATCTAAGAATTTCAAATCACTTTTAATGCTTACACGCGTTTTAATTTCTTGTGATGATGATACCATATTTGAGGTCTGCTCATCTTTATCTTGTTCGCGCAAGGCCTCCCAACGTTCAAATGCGCTATTCAACACATTAGTATAAAGCTTTTTATCCGTAATAATCTGATGCATCAAAAACGCGCCCACACCGGTAAGATAAATAGCAACCTTATTATCTTTATAGCTTTGTTTGGCCTCATAAAAAGTTTCTAAATCGGCATTTTGCCCGTCAATAATGCGAAATGCTTCATATAATATTGAATTAGCTTGAGTTATTGTTAAACCGCCATAACGCGCTAATTCCAAACATCCGCCAAATACCATCAATTTTACACCCATTCGTGAAAATTGCTTTTGCAAGGCCGTACGCACATTCAAATTAGATAAAATTTCACTTAGATAATAAACCAAATATTGTTTGTATTCAAGCGGTGCCTCGGGATAAGAACCTGCGACCATAGTAGAGGGATCGCCGTTAATATTATAAGCCTTAACAAGAGTTTTGGCGTGGTCATAAAATTTTTCTTCCGGTACTTCTTCATTTTCGTTCTTTTCCTGCGGCAAGAAAATATACCAAGGAATATTTTTCATCACCAACGGTACAGCCAATCCTAAAAAAACCACAAAAAATACCGCAAACATTAAAGAACTGTCATCTTTGTCTTCGGTAAATGTTTCCAACATCGGAAATAATAAACTGACAAATAAATTGGCAAAAATCAAACTGATAACAATAAGCAAAATAAATTTAATTATTGCTTTGTAAATATTGCGCCGGCTATCGGCAATATCTTGTACGACCTCAGAGGAATCCTTTTGATAGTCAATATTGCTTAAAGTTTTGCGTGTACCCTTTTTCTTATTCAAGTTACTGGCATACTCCACGGATTCGGAATACGAATTGTCATCTAACTCAAAAGTCTCGCGAATAATTTTAACCCGTTCCTTATTGGTTTCTCGCTCCTTAGCTAACTGATATGCCATTGAGCGCTGTTCCATCGAAAAACGCTCAACCAATTGCCATCCCGAACCATTATCGGTATATACTTCATAATGCGCTATTTTTGTCATAGTATGACACCCTACACTAAAAAACCTGCTCCCATTATAACAAGAGCAGGTTAATAAATCGTAAGCTTAAGCAAAATAAATACTATTGCGCATCATTTGAAGTAATATTGAAAGCGCCATATTTGCTCTTAAACTTAGAAAGCTGACCGCCGGTATCAACCAAACGACGAACGCCCGTCCAAACCGGATGCGATTTGGGATCAACTTCCAAATTTATAACATCACCGGCTTTGCCCATAGTCGAGCGGGTGGTATATTTCTGACCATCAGTCATAACATAAGTAATCTCGTGATAGTCGGGGTGAATTCCCTGTTTCATTTTACAATACTCCTAATATTAAGTTCAGCTTATAGCTATAATTTTATGCCTCTTATACATTATGCTTTTTAATAAGGCAAGCAAAAATTTAAAAAATTTGTCTTTTTTTTAAATTTCTGATATTTCAACCATATTGGCTTTAGGCGAATCTTCGGTAATATTAACCACTTTGATGCTGAAATTCTTAAAGCCTTTCTTTAACAAATAACTGCGAATCTCTATGGCGCGATTTAAGCTGATACGTTTTTTGCGAAAACTATCATCTCCATTATCGGCGTTATACGAATAAATAGCTATTTTACTGCCTTTTTCGTTTTTGAAATCGGCCGCTATCACATCAATCTGCGCCATTTGCTCCGGTGTTAATTCGTCTTCTTGAGCATCAAAAATTATAGCTTTACCGCCATTATGATAAATCTTAGGGGCGGCTATCAATAAAGAAGCAGCATTATCGGTATTTTGAGTATCTTGCTCAACCAAAGGCATCTCTGTCGGTGATTGTTCCGGCGAAACCGAATTTACATCGTCATTATTATCATTGGTCGGCTCATTGGTTGGCAATACAACAATATTATCGTTTGTTTCATTTTCTTTGTTCGACACCGTATCTTTTGCAGGTAAATCTATATCTACCTTTGCCGTAGGAACAACTATTTCAGTTTCAGAAGCTTTAATCACAGAATCGGCAACCTCATTTGGGGTAACACTCTCTTTTGAATCAGTTTCATTTGCGGATACCGGTTCAACGTCCACTACCACAACTTCTTCAAGGGTATCCGGAGCTGTTATAGCCGGAAGAGGTAAGTCCTTTTCGACTTCCTTATGCGGTGTTGTTTGCTTGATAGTTGCTTTAATTTTTGGCGTTGCCTGCTTATTTAAGGTTTTAGGCGCAGCCTTTGGCATAATAGGAAATAACGGCTCCGATGGCGCATCGTAGTCGCCGGTTAGCCCATCAAGCACGCTTAAATCAACCATTACCCCGTTATCAGCCGCTTGTGCACTGAAAGTATAACAAGCAGTCAATAAAGCTAAAGCTGTTTTTGTTAAACGCATTACCTCTTCCTCTTATATTTTATAAATGCTCAATAATTTTTTGACAAATCGCAGTGTTGCCGATAACCATCTTACCGCTTTCAACAGCATACTTAAAATTATCATTGCGATCTGTTCTGGGTTCCGCTGCTACCACTCGTCCTCCGGCCTCGCGAACAAGTAATATACCTGCCGCGACATCAGTCATCGAAGTATTAGTATTAACATAAGCATCTAATTTGCCGGAAGCAACATAAGCTAAATCCAAACCATCCGATCCGAAAGACCTAATATCAGCCTTGCCGGAAAGTAATCCTTGAGGCGCAGCAATTAATGATTTGCTCAAATCATTACGTACGGACACCCGCAAACGTGAATTACTGCGGCTTTCTTCTTTGAAAGCGCCGGCCCCGCGTTCGGCCATATAAGTATCACCGGTAGCCGGATTATAAACCACGCCGTAAATTATCTCACCTCTTTTGATATGAGCGATGCTGACGGCAAAATAAGGAATACCGCGCATAAAATTAACTTGTCCGTCCAATGCCGACACAATGAAGCTCTCTTCCTCAGGCAAACGATTACCGGAAGTTATAACCGGCATATCTTTGCGTAAACGATTTAGTTCCGCACGAATAATAAACAATGTGCGGTCAACTGCCGCGGAAGTAAACTCTTCGTGACCTTTGGGCGCTGATTGTAATTGTGTCAGTTCGTTAAAATCACGAACCAAGCCGATACTGCTTTTTTGCGCAGCTTTGATTAATCCGTCTAACTGATGTGATACGTACGTCATTATTTAGCTCTCTCTACATAAGAAGCATCCGAGGTAGCAACCACAATTTTATCACCAACTCCGACAAACGGCGGAACCGTCGTACGCACGCCATTATCCAACATCGCCGGTTTATATGATGATGAAACGGTTTGGCCTTTAATAACCGGTTCAGTTTCAACAACTTCACAGATAACCTGTAAAGGCAATTCTACCGATATCGGCTTACCGTCGATAACGCTGACTTTTACTTCCATACCATCAGTCATAAACGGGCGCGAATCGCCTAAAATATCGCTCGGCATAACAAACTGCTCATAAGTATCGCTTTCCATAAAAGTAAGCCCGGTACCGTCTTCATACAAAAACTGGCAATCTTTGGTTTCAACCATCAGTTTTTCAACCATATCTTCCGTACGGAAACGCTCGTTGGTCTTGGTACCTTCCTCAACCGATTTCATTTCAACCTGCATAAAAGCTCCGCCTTTACCGGGTTTAACAAAATTAGTTTTAACCACGGTCCAAGGTTTACCTTTATACTCAATAACCCAACCGATACGAATCGAACCTGCTTGTTGTTTCATTATATTTTACTCCTTAAACTGTATAAACATTTTGATACTTTTTTAGCAAATTAATATAAACTTATTTTTTTAGCAACCAGAATCTTTAACTTTTTTCAGCATTTATTATCACAAAATCACTTTTTAAGGCGGAAATGTTCGATGGTGTCTGCTCATAACTTACAGCAAAGGGAAGTATGAATAATTCTTCATACCAATCAATGAAGTCATTATGCGGCAGAGCGTCAGACATATCAAAAGCTACCATTTCCGGTTCAACTTCACTTGCTAACATCGCTTCGTGACGACGCGGCGGGATTAATACCCCTAGCGTTTTACCTTTTAAGGCTTCTCTTAAAGGCTTAAGTTGGGATTTAATCGGCTTAGCAGTATCAACCTTAACGAACACACCGTCAAGTTGATGTTGGCAACAACACGCAAAAGCATCCCTACCAAAAGCCAAAACCATTTTTTGACTTTCGCGCAAACGTGTTATAACACTATCGGGTAACTCAGCTGATGCCAAGTAGCAACATATTTCGTCACCAAATATAATTTTATCATCAGCACGGTTGATTTTGAGGATTATCTGTGGCATAACTACCTTTAGTTATTGTAAAAGTTAAATTTATGTTTATGATAGGTTTGATAATAGTGTAATATTTTAAAAAGTGAAAGAAAAATCCGCGATGGAAGATAATTTTTTTGATTTTGCCAAAACCAAGGAAGCTTTGAGCCAGCTGTCTGCCGATTTGGCCGCATTAAATACAACCGTGGTGCAAATGGGTGATAAGATTGCCGATGAACGCAACCAAACCAAGGTTCAAATCAAAGATTATGAAGATAAAATTGCTTCGATGAAAGACAAAACCTTAAAAGCTTGCGACACTATTGATGCTATCAGTAAATACATTGACGGAGTATTATAGAAATGTCACAGATTACCATAACCATTAATTCACGCGAATATCCGATTGCCTGCGAGGATGGTCAAGAGTTGCGGATTATGCAATTAGCTGACATTTTAGATGAAAAAGCGAAGTTAATTGCCGGTGATTCATCACAAATTAATGAAAGTTTATTGATGACGATGGTCGGATTGTTGTTGGCTGATGAATTAAGCGAAGCCAAAAAAAATGTCGACAATCCGGGCAACTTAAACGAACGTAAAGTAAACCCTGAAGATATGCAAAAACTTGACACGCAAATCGCTGAAGCATTGCAAAATGTCGATAATGAAATAAAAACACTTGTAAAGACAATTAATTCGTTGTAGGATATATTTATAAGTTAGGAACTGCGCTGTGCGTACTTTAATAGCAGGTCTTCCGAGCCAACATTATTTTTTAGGGAGCCGTCACTGGATAAATCGTGGTTTATTTATATGGCACCCACTTAATTGACCAGCGGTTCGTTGAGTGAATGTTTATGGGCGGCAGAACGGTTTCTAATTTAGTTGTAAAACCTCGCTCGTTGTGGCGAGGTTTTTATTTGTTAACGGGATTGAAACGGTGAAAATAGTTTATTTGGGCGATGTAGTGGCTAAATGCGGACGCGAAGCGGTAATAACTGCAATACCGCAACTGAAGCAAAAATATAAATATGATGCTTTAATTGTTAATGTTGATAATGCGGCACACGGCTTCGGTTGCACAGCAAAGATAGCTCGAAATTTACTCAATGCCGGAGCTAATGCTTTGGTTTGCGGAGATCACGTTTGGGATCAAAAAGAGTTACTCGCATTTTTGGATGAATGCCCGCGGATAGTTCGCCCGCTTAATTATAATGATAATTTGGCTGGCTGCGGAGCAAAAGTTATTCCTTTAGACAATGGTAAAAAACTGTTGGTAATAGAAGTTGTCGGTCGTGTCTTTATGGAAAACGTTGATAACCCGCTGCATAAAACCGAGGAAATATTGCAAAAATATCGATTAAAGTATGAGGTTGATGCAATATTTATTGACATACATGCGGAAGCTACCGCAGAAAAACAAGCTTTTGCCCGCTATTTTGACGGCAGAGTTTCAGCCGTTATCGGTTCGCATACTCACGTGCCGACAGCTGATGCCGTTATTTTACCGCGCGGGACGGCATATCAAACCGATGCGGGAATGTGCGGCAATTATGACGGAGTTATCGGCTTTAATCAATATGCCCCGATTGAAAGATTAAAACACCCCGATGCTTCGGCGCGTTTAGAGCCATTGGACGGGAAAGCTACGATTTGCGGCACGTTTATTGAAATTGATGATACCAACGGATTAGCCTCAAAAATTATTCCCATCAAGGAATAATCAAGGCAATAAAATCAATAATAACGCTCGTTGTGGTAAGCATAATCATAAGCCGATGGTTGGCGTCTGCCCGCACTTTGGCGAATAACCTCCTCGACCTGCGATTTTACCCACCAAGGAGCATAAACTTTTTTGAAAACTACCTTAGAGGTACCGGTGCCGGAAAATAAAATATCACCGTAATTTAAAATGCGCCCCATAATAGATTGACGAACACTCACCGCTTCAATACGATCATTGACCAACTCTTCGGTTTTGACATTTAAGATGCCGATTTTGTAGACTACACGATAGTTGGTAATGCTCATTTCCACTGACATATTGCGAATAAACGTCCAAATCAGACGCAACAAAATAAAGAAGCCGATAACTCTTTCGGATATTTCAAACAAATTGCGAGTATCGCGGCTATAATCAATAAACGGAGTCATAAAATGGCAAAACAAAATATACAAAACCGCTAATTGTAAATAAGCATCAACATAAACCGCCCAGTGCAATTTGGGCTCCATAAGCACGGTTTCATCTAACTGAAGAGTATTTTGAACATAGTCACGCATAATGTACATCCTCTGATTAAAATAGATTTTACAAATTTATGGCAAAATGTCAATATATGTTAAGATGATTAAAATAGATAAATTTTTAATGTGCTTTGTTTTGCTAACCTCTTAAAATTATTAAATTTATCCACAATATTAGCTATAGCGAATTTGACAACACCGTCGGTAGGTGTTAGCATTTTTACTATGGTGAGAAAGTGGTTCAAAATCCCGTCATAAAAAATGGCGGGATTTTTCTGTACCCGCTTTATCGCCATATTTTTTTTAATCTAACTCAAGAGCTTTGAAATTTTCAGAGCTCTTTTTTTATAAACAAAATGAAAGGAAAATAAAAAATGAACTCAATTCGAGATGATTTATATAAACGTTTTAACGGTTTGTTGCCGATAAAACGTGAAAACCCCAGAAAAGGTCAGAGCCAATGGTATTATATGATGCCGATTAAAGGTTCTGATGAAGATAATCCGGAGTATGAGTATATTGATGTGCCATCGCGGGATACTCCCAATCCGAGATTGCAAAACTCAAATAATAATTATGCAAAACCGATTACTTCCGCCGGTAATACTTATTTACCTAACCAGAATCAAGAAACTTTGTTTAACAAAACATTGCGTAATGGGGAATATGCTTCCGGTGCAATACAACAAGGTTTATCTGCCGGTTGGGCAGATGAGATAGAGGGTGTTATGGGAGGATTAGGATATGCTATTGGTTCATTAAATCAAAATTGGAATAAAAATGGCGAATCCCCGTTTAGTGCAGCTCAACGTGGTTATACCGAAACAAGAGATTACAGAAGAAACAACATTGCCGAAGGATATCAAAAGGCGCCGGTAATGATGCAAACTATGACTGATTTAGGAAGCATCGCATCACCGATAAATCATACTAATATATTCGGCACAATGCCGGTATTAAATCACGCGGGGCAAGCCTTACAAAACCCTATTATCAGCGGTAGTTTGGCCGGCCTTGGCGCTTCTCAAGGTAATATGGCTAATCAAGCAGTTGATACATTGATAGGAGGTATAACAGGAAAAATGTCTAATGCAATAACTGCTCCAGTGAATAATTACGTAACATATCAACCTCAAGGTTATAATGGCAATTACGGGCAAAATATTGTCCAACCGATAGCCGGACGTTTTATCAACGATATATTATTAAAAATCATTAAATAATTATTGCGAAAAAATTATTCATAAATTATTGTATCGACAAACGGATAGAAAGGATAATTTTGTATGAGCCGTAAATATAAACGAGATACTACAACCAAAGATTTGATATTTGTATTGCTTTGGGTTGTTTTGTGTATATACTCCATCAGAATTTTGGCAGTATGTATGAAAATTTTGTTTTATTATGCATTTGAAAAAGAACAAGACTTTTTTTTGTTGAGGGAATATACCATAGTGTACATATCATTTGGGATTGCTTGTTTTGCTTTTAGTCCGTTCGAAAAATATACTAACAATAAGATTGTTACGGCAATGTTGTTTATAAGCTTATTTATTTCAATGGTTTTGCTTTACTACGTCCAACCATATCAATTATGGGATATGTTACTTGGATATAAATTTGTGCCTATAACACAACCATAAATTGCAGCATTTTATAAATAGGAAATAACAATTCCTATTTATATTTAACCAAGAGCTTTGTTTTTATAAAACGAGGCTCTTTTTTTATAATCAAAATGAAAGGAAAATAAAAATGGATATGTATCCGAAGTATATCTCACCATTAGGGTATCAAATGGGGGATAATCGCATAGACAGTTATGGAGTTAACCATAGCGGGTTTAGTCTGCGTGATGAATTGGAATATCAGTTTGCGCGTAAAAAACGTGAAAACCAACTGATGGAACAATACAAAGCGCAAGGAATTACTAAAAACTTCCCGCAGTATGGCACTAACTTTTGGGGCAACAATGCAGATAATAACTACGGCTTTGGCAACTCAAATATTGAGGCTAACATTGCCAACTTGCCACAAGTAACACCGATATTGCAACAGCCGATAAAATAAGCAGCTGCTAATACAACAATGGCTATCAATACCACAAAGGCGATAATGATGCCTGTGTTGAAAAAGTTCCAACCTTCCTTTTTGTAAAACGGAGCAAGTTGGCAAATGCACCAAATAAAGAAAGCGATGATAACTATCGCTCCGATAATAATTAATGTGTTCATAATTTTTTATTTTTAATTAGACATTTAATTTGCATAATAGTAAAATTTGGCTTAGTTTAATTATCTTTTGATTTTTTTGTCAATGTTTTTATGGTATTGCCATATCTGCCAGATTGTCCAACCGCACAAGATGACATTGGCTATTGCCGAAGGATAAGCCCCGACATAAGCATTGTGCACCAACCACAAAACCATATTCAAAATTGAGGCATAGCGCATTTGTTGCTCATTTTTGGTGGTATAGATAAAAATGGTATAGCTGGCGGAAGCGACAATAGGAAACCACCCGATAAATCCCAGATTGTTGACTAAAAAACCGATTATCACCCCCAAAACAGTAAAGATAACCGTGATGCTTTTAGTGAGTTTGCCGCAATAAGACAAGATGTTGCGAATAAGGCAGATTATGCTTATAACTAAGGCCGCATAAGTTACCAAAGCGATATGGTTCTACATCAAAGGTAGGGGCAAAGAGTAGTTGCCTAAAGATTATAGAGAGC
>ERZ842401.3707-NODE-3707-length-18665-cov-5.497421_pt1 | contig 18665 bp, 13 predicted proteins | sample MGYA00521270_ERZ842401 | MGnify/ENA primary metagenome ERZ842401 (study PRJEB31892, sample SAMEA3878208) | bioreactor metagenome | biome: Moose rumen | place: Sweden | collected 2011-10 | study: EMG produced TPA metagenomics assembly of the PRJEB12797 data set... | reverse complement strand
ATTTTTAGTTTTAAATGGCTTGTTCGAGCTTGGCTGAAATCGTTTGTAGTTATGGCGTGGATCGGAATTATTCAATTAATTTTGTGGCACGGTTTTAAAATAAATTTCATCAATCAACAACCAGGACGAATAAGCGGATTTTGTTATGAGCCTTCATATTATGCTACGTATATGATAATGGGTTTTGTTAGTTTTGCGTACATGCTCATAAAAAAAAATTATTCTGTATTCAGTTATAGAGAATTGAAACATAATTTCAGGATGGTAGCTTTAGCGATGTTGCTTTCTACTTCCAGAATGGGTTTCATCATGATGTTTTTATGGTATTGCGTGGCGTTATGGCTTGATGAAAGAGACAGAGGAATATTTTCATTTAAGAAATTGCTTAAATTTTTTCGGCTTATGATCTTCGGCGTAATAATGTTTTTTGTTTTGCTGGTGATGCAGTTTGTATACAACACTGATCTTTTAGGAGGACTTGGCTTTGAAGGTCATGCTTCACATTCAAGAGATGACAGATTCAGAGGACAGATGGCCAATATAAATTTATTTCTGAAAAGTCCTTTAATCGGTTATAGTCTCGGAGGAGTTGACCCGGCAAATGTTCAGGCAATGGGCAGACGTTCTTATAATATGGAACATGGCACGACAACAAATGTTTGGGCTGAAATGCTGGCAGCGAGCGGAATAATCGGAATAATTCCATTAATTTTATATTTCATGGAGCTTTTATTTTCGAGAGGCTCACCAGATAAAAATAAACGTCAAGTTATAAAGGCTTTGCAGTGGGGATTATTTTTCGGAATGCTAATACTTGGGATGAATCAAAATATTTTACGGCCGTATTTTTGGTGGCATATTGCGATTTTAAGCGCATGTTATAAACATAATAGAAAAACTTTTTTAGAATCATGTAAAATAAAAAAATTATGAATACACAAAAATTATTTTATGAAAATTTATACACAACGGAATTTGACGCGGAAATTATAGGCGTTACGGAAGACGGAATTATTTTAAATCAGACGTTATTTTATCCCGGAGGCGGTGGACAGCCCTGCGATCTGGGATATATTAATGAATTTGAAATAATCGATGTCCATGAAGATAAAGCCGGGAATATTGTTCATGTTCTGAAAGATCTCCCGGAAAATTTACGCAATATAAAAAATGTTCATGGTGTAATTAATTGGCCTCTGAGATTTGAAATGATGCAGCAGCATTTGGGACAGCATTTATTTTCTGCAGCGCTCCATAATTTACACGGGCTTCACACTGCGAGAATGAGAATTGAAAATAAAAATGTTTCGTTGGATTTGGATTTACATGTTGATCAAAATATTATTTTGGAGGCCGAAGCCGAAGCTAATAAAATTATTTGGCAAAATATTCCGGTCGAAATAATTTACCCTGATTTAGATGAAATTAAATTACATGCCCGTAAAATGCCGTCTGCTAAAGCTGTACCGCCGTTCAGAATCGTGAAAGTTGGCGGATTTGATTACGTTCCATGCTGCGGACTTCATGTTAAAAATACTGGCGAGGTCGGTTTAATAAAAGTAATTTCATTTGAAAATCATAAAGGCGGAACAAGAATTTATTTAAAATGCGGTGCATATGCTTATGACTGGTTAAAAAATTTTTGGTGCGAAGTTAAGACGGCTGAAAATGAACTCGTCTGCGGAGATAATAATATTAACGAGAAAATTTTAAATTTAAAAAATCAAATTCACGAGCTGAAAACTCAAAACGAAAATACAATTAAACATTATTTGAAGCCGTTAGCCGAAAAATTATTATTGAACAGAGAATCTAAAATAATTAAGCACGTTATAAAAAATTCCAGTCAGGACGAAGCGACGCATTTATTTAAAATGTTGACTGAAAATCCCGAAATAATTGCGCTGATTATGGCAGAATCTTCGGACGGGACGTTTTTAATATTCGGCTGCAACAAAATTAATAAAAATGTTGATGTTCGTAACGCTTTTAAATTTGCCGTATCAAAATTAAACGGTAAAGGCGGCGGCAGTTCTTTTTGTTCACAAGGTCACGGCGAAAAATTTAATTTGAGTGATCTCGAAAATATTTTAAACGAAGCAGAAAATTTAATAAAATGAGTAATAATAATATTATAGTTTCGTTCTGTATACCTGATTTCAAAAGTGTTTATGCACCAGACCGCAGAACTTATCTTAACTTAACTTTATACGAAAAAATTAAACGGAAATAAAAAATAATAAATACAAAAATTTCCCCCTCGTTAAAAATAAATTAAAGGGGGATTTTGTTCAATTTAAAATTATTTTGACTGCTGAATCCAAATCGATGCAGCTTCGTTTAATGGCAGTTCAAATTTTTTATTATTAATTTTAATCGTAAATATTTCATTTTCAGAATTTAATAACTCAACATTAACGCCCGTGTTAAATCCTTTGGAAATTAATTCCTTTCTTAATGGCTCGTCCGCTGTTAATCTTAAAATTGCTCCGTTCGCTCCAACCTCGCATAAAGTTAAAGGAACTGGAATTATTAATAACGGCTTCTCAATCGCTGAAAACGCATCATCAACCCACGTCTGATTTTCCGCACGCGCCCTCCTGAAAAATTCTAATAATGCGTATAACCTGTCCTCCGTAATATTGTCCACATAATGCTCCATTGAACACGCCATCTCAGACGAATGATCACGATCAAGTCCCAAAATTTCATGAAAAAATGATCTGAACCCTTCATGTCTCCTAAATGTCTGCATCCCAGTTTTACGGCCTTCCTGCGTTAAATGCAGCGTTCCATAACGTTCATGCTCTGCAAGTCCAAGCTCGACTAATTTTTGTATCGTCGCTGTTACAGTTCCTTTTGTAATTTTTAAGCGGTCTGCAACTTCCGTAACTTTTATTTTTTGTCCAGTTGATTCAATTAAAAATAATTCCTCTAAATAATCCTCTATGCGCGGAGTAAGCATATTTTTTTATTTCACAGCCTCTCGTGATTTTTTTAGTGCTTCTTGTACAAGCCTTACAAATTCCCGGTGCGAAACTGTAGCCCCAGAAATTGCATCAACTTTTTCGACATCTTGAACTTCGATTAATAATTCAGGATATTTTTTTATTCCGGCCAAAGCTGTTTGCGCAATCTGAAAATTTTTCTCTCCTGAATCTCTGCCGTAATTCTCATTTTTTATATTGCCTTCCTTGTCTACAGCTTCGAGATCACATTTTAAAATTTTTCCGTCCTTTATTTCAAGCGTAATTTTTGTATCTCCGAAAGCTCCAGAAGTTGAAGCCGTGTAAATTCCATCATGATAAGCAACAGGACTATTTAAAATAAAATATCCTCCAGCTCCAATTAAAATTATTAAAATTATTAAAATTATAATTATTATTATTTTTTTCATGTCGCTTAATTTAAATATCTCCTGTTTATTTTAATTATTATTTCTATTTGTCAGCATGAATTTTTAAAGGCTGTCCGAACGTTGCAGACTGATCTATATCCTGAATTACTCGGCCATGTTCCAAAATTATTTTACGTTGCGCAACATCCCCGACTTCAGGGTCATGAGTTACGATTATTATCGTTACGCCTTCCTCATGTAAACGCCTGAAAATATCCACAACAATTCCCTCGTTTTCCTCGTCTAAATTTCCCGTCGGTTCATCGCCCAATAATATTTCAGGACTATTTATTAAAGCACGAGCTATGCACACCCTTTGCTGTTCGCCGCCTGATAATTGTGCCGGCAAATGTCTCGCACGATCTTTTAATCCAACTTTTTCAAGCGCTTCCATTGCTTCTTTTTCATCGGGCATACTGTGATAATATTGCGCGACCATAATATTTTCAACGGCCGTTAAATAACTTATCAAATGAAACTGCTGAAAAATTAAACCGATTTTGTCACGACGTATGCGCGTTAAATTTCCTGCGTCCTCTTTGCTTATGTCTATACCGTCTAAAATTACTTTGCCTTCGGACGGAGTATCCATGCAGCCTATTATATTTATCATTGTAGTTTTTCCAGAACCGGACGGCCCCATTATTGAAAGCCAGTCGCCAGCATTGACGCTTAAATTTATTTTATTCAACGCCTTTAAATTTCCGTAAATTTTCGAAACGTTTTTTAATTCTAAAATTTTATTTTTACTTTCCAATTTATTTTATTCTCCTTTCAAGACTATAGCCGGATGAATATCCATAACTTTACGAACGGGCAAAATTGAAGCCAATACAGTTATTAATATAAAAACAAATATCGTTACGGGTATTAATCCAATCTGAAAATTTATCGCGCGACCAAATACATTTAAACTAACTCGCTGGGCAAATTCAAAACCCAAAAACACCCCGGCACAACTTCCAATAAATCCCAAAAAAACCCCTTCGCCTAATAATTCGCCGATTATAAATTTATTTTCTGCTCCCAAAGCTTTTTTTAACGCGATCTCCTTACGGCGTTCCGCAACCATCGCCATCATTGTCGTATAAACTGAAATCATCGTGATTATTAAAACTACAACTGTAACAAGCAAAACTAAAGCCTTCAATTTTCCGAGCACTATATCCTGCGATTGGGTTAACCGTCTTACAGCACGAGGCAATAATTCCGGGTTATTTTTTTCGATTTTGTCAGATAAATTTTTTAAACCTTCTGCGTCGGCTATAATGCTGCATTCGATAACATCAGCCCTAAATTTATCGCTGATCAATTCATCTAACATGTCCACATCTGCAAATATAAAACCCTCTTCAGCTCCTCCAGTCGTTACGATCCCGATGACATGAAATTTTTTGCTAAAATTCTGGCTGGCTATGTCGCGTTTTAAATTTTCTTCAGCTGAATAATTTTGATTTGATGCTTCTGCCTGTTCTCCAAATTTAACACCTTGAACCGTAAACGAATCGCCAATATTTAAATTTAAAGTCTGCGCGATCTCATGGCCGATCATGACGTTATCAGGTTCGGAACTTTTTCCCCATCTGCCTTCGATGTACCAGAACGGGCTATTTTTTTCGGCTTCAATTAAATCCGTTCCGGCAATAATATACGGCTGCTCATTAATTTTTACAGTCTGGTATCTATATGGAGCCATGCCGACAATTTTTTCAGAACCAATTAAATTTTTTAAATAATTCAAATTCTCCTCAGTAATTTTATTATCACCGCGAGGCAAAATTATTAAATTCGCTCCGTACGATCTGAACTCGCGCCCTAACTGTTCGGGAATATCGTAATAAATAGTAACCAGTCCCGATAAAATTGTCGCTCCGATCACTATGGCCAGCACCGCAATTATTAAACGTGAAGCACGACGGATTAAAGAACTTGAAACCATTTTCAAATACATTTTTATTTTATTATTTGCCATGAAGTACCTCCGTAGGTTTTAACGCCGTTAAATATCTTATCGCTGGAATACTTCCCAATAACGTAACGAAAAATAATATTATTGCGATTATCAAAATTACCATTTGTGCAATTTCAATATACGATCCGAAAACTGTTTGACCTATTATCTGCGCGAACCCTATCCCGATAAAATAGCCGATGACTCCGCCGATAAATCCCGTTAACATTACTTCACATAAAACTAATAAAGCAATTTGCCAATTATATGCGCCGAGTGCTTTCAATAATCCTAATTCCTGACTGCGCTCTATTACACTGGCCGTTATTAAATTTGAAATCGCTAAAGCCGAACCGATCGAGCTTAAAATTGTAATTAGCACCATCAGCAAAGTAGTTTTATTTAAAATTGTTCCTTCGGATTCCGCAACTTGCCGAACCGCCCGCGCAACTCCATCGCGTACAACTTCCTGAATTTGATGACATATCGCACTGACATACGCCGTACAATACCAAGTCTCATATTCATCAGGCGATAAACTTCGGGGGTCTTGCGCCGCTTTTCTGGCTAAATCATTATCGGGAGTTGTCAGCGCTGAAACTTCTATACTTGAAATTTTTCCGGGTAAATTTAATAATTCCTGAGCAGTCTCCAGATCAATTAAAATTTTTTCATCAGCATCTCCGCCGTCGTTAAAAATTGCTTTAACGATTAAATTTTTTTTCACGCCGTTCTGCGAAAGTGTTAAAGCATCTCCAACATGTATATTATTTTTGCTGGCCAATAATTTACCGATCATGACAGAATTTTTATTATTATCATCGAACCAGTTGCCATTTATTTCCCACCATGTGCGCAAATTTTTTAAGCCCGTGTTTAATTCTTCGCCAGTCTGCAAAATAATATGTTTGTCGATCCATGTCCCCATAATTTGAACTCTGGAATTTATATTTTTACCGGGAATATTTAGAACCGCAGAACCTTCCAAAACCGGAGCAAAATCCAAAATATTAAAGCCCCAAAATATAGTTTTTAATTTCAGCGCATCCTCTTCATATAAAAATTTATCGTTTATTCCGAGTCCGTATAATTCGCCCATTAAAGCCGCGTCTTTATGTTTCACCGTAATATTTGCGCCGTAAACTTTTAACTCTCTGTTAACTTTATCTCCAACTCCGAGCATTACGTTAATCATTGCTGTAGATAATGAAACACCTAAAATAACAGTGAAAGCGATCATAAACATTTTTGATTTCTGCCGGATTAAAGTTCTTAAGATCATTCGGAAAAACATTTTTATTTGAACCTCCTCTCATGCTTAATCAATTCTTTAACATCTATATAAATTATTTTATTTTTTATGCTGTATTCGAACGGTATAGGATTGCAGCCACCTTTAAATCCTATGGTGTTTTTATTCATGACGACATCACAACGTCTGCACACGATCTCATCTCCGCGTTCAAAATATCCAGCGACCCCACATATTTCGCAACAATCTAAACCCAAACCGTAAGATGTCCCGATGGGTTTTTTCACAACTAAAAATTTAACGTTGAAACCTCCGGGCGATTTAAATAAAAATTTATGTAAATGTCCGTCTCCTACTTGTTCCAATGGAATCGAAATAATATTATTTTCAAGCGTATAACTTTCCGGCTCAACTTCTGCAGGCGGTTTTGTGTCGTAATAATGCAGCACTATTATTATAAAAATCGAAGCTGCACACCAAATTAATAAGCTCCATGACCAACGGCGGGAATTTCTTAATTTTGCTTTCTCCTTCCGTAATAATGCATTGTTCGCAAAATTTCCAACCGGCTTTAAATGCGTAAAAATTACAAAAATCAACATTACAACGCATAAAATTATTTGAGCAAATATAAACGCGTTAGAATTTTCTCCGCGCCAGATCATCAAATCAAATACAAAATCACTCAACGGAATTATTTTTAATCTCTGTAATGCTGAAATTGCTGATGAAATATACTCAAGCGAAAAAATTATTATTGAAATTAACGCGAATATAAATTTATATTTTTCTGATTTCAGAGCTTTATGAACTTCAAACGCGCTCAAACTTATTAAAAAGCACGCAATTAAACCCAAGCAAAAACCTAAAGCCCGTAACATAGCGTTAGAACTGATTCCGGATTCTCCAAAATATACAAATTCGCGAGTGTATTGCAAAATCGGCGGAGTTATGGACATCAATGACAAAATTATTAATAAACTTAAAGGCCATAACGAAATTTTTTTATTGTTCAGCAAAAATATTATTACTGCTATTATCGAAACTCCTGCCACTGCGACCAACAACCAGCGGTTAAAGCTCATCAAAAATAAATTTGTCCCTTTTGGATCTGAAAGCCTGTATAAAAATATTATTAAACCCAACATAAACCCGGTTATATTCGCGTATTTTATAATTTTTTTCGGCCTCGAACAGCTCAATAATATTCCGCTTAAAATTGCGAATGTATTTAAATCAAATGTGACTGCTACAAGATATTTAAGAATTTTAATCACTCCTCTATAACAAAAATTACGGGAGCAATGCACTTTTTTCACAAAGCCCCCGCGAAATTTTATACTAACCGATATTAATATAAATTAAATTAATTAAAATTAAAATTATTCGGCTAATTGTTCTGCTGTGTAATTCCAATTAAAATCTACTGTCCAAGTTTTGAAAAATTCTTTTGCGTTGCCTTTCGCTGGTACACCGGTCTCATCATCAGTGTGTAATAAATAATCCGTCGGAGGCTCAATTATGAAACGTAAATTATATTTGCCAACCTTTAAACCTTTTGCGACATTGCATCCATAATGCGGGCCATCGTCTGCGTTCATTGGCATAAATGATCCTTCCATGATTACATTTTTCTTGTCTGGGGTCATGATTTGATATTTTACGGTCAAATATGCCGGCCAAATGTTATCGCCTGAACCAAATCCATACATCATCGCATCATATCTCTTTAAATGAATATCTGCTTCAAGATGCATGTCTGAATCTTCTTTTGAGGGGTTTTTACCAGCTGGATACATGTCAACAGCCTGGAAATATACTGCCGCAACTGTGTAAGGTCCGACTTCTTTTTCTTCGCCGATCGGAATTTCTGCGAATCCTGCTTCACCGGGCTTCATTGAAACGGGAGCCGGCTGGGTAGCTGCAAAAGCCGAAGCAACCAACAAACTTAAAACGAATACTGCCAATAACAATTTTTTCATTTAAGAGTTTACCTCCTGAAATAAAATTTTTAATTTATAAATTCTCCGCGATAATTTTTTTATTTCTTAATCAGACGGAGTATTTATCATTTTTTTATTTTGAATTTTCCGGTTTATTCTTTTTCTTGAACAAATGCGGAATTAAAATCCATAACGAAGCGATTACGAGCATAATCTGAGGGATTAAAGTTTCTGCGCGGTCGTAAATGCTCAAAATCTCAATTGAAAAACCTTTCATCGCCGGAATAGTCGTGCGTCCTGTGATCACATCAGCCTCTGTTAATTCCGTTACGCCTTTACCCATGAACGAGATGCACATTAAAAATAATAAAATGCTCGTAAATAAGAAAAATGCTCTCAACGGAAGTTTTACGCTGAAATATCTAAATGCTACCCAAACAGCTACCAAAACCGCAACCCCCGCCGCAATTCCGTAAGCTATATAAACAGGATTGCTCATTCCTCCGGTAAATGCTGCCTCGTAAAATAAAATTAATTCTGCTCCTTCACGCATTACTGCAATGAACGCAGCAAAAATTAAAGTCCATTGGGATTTTGAATCGATTGACTGCTGAACTTTTCCGCTAATATAATTTTCCCAAGCAATATTATCAGCCTTCGAAAGCATCCAATTACTGACATAAAATAAAACTGCTACAGCTAAAAACATCGTCCAGCCTTCTAACAATTCGCGAGCTACTCCGCTGGCATCTCCCATCATGTATTCCAAGAACCAAGCTAATAAAACACTCGCCAAAATCGCAGCAAATGATCCCAAATAAACTCCCTTTAACATTTCTTTATTTCCAGTCTTGATTAAATACGCAACGATCGCAACAATTACTAAAATTGCTTCGAGTCCTTCGCGCACTAATAATCCGAAAGCTGTTATAAATGTCAACCAATCGCGGCTAACGGGATTAGCTTTTTTTGCCGGAGCTGTTGAAGTTTTTTCAGGTTCAGTAATTTTTGTTTCGGTTTGAGCCGGTAAATTTGCAACAACAAAATCAGGTCTTGGAATTTGCGTATCAGTGTAAATTTTTTCGCCTTCTGAGTCAGGTTCATCAACCCCGACAATTCCATCAAGCACTAAAGCATCTTTATAAACTTTTATTTTTAAATCTTCAATCTGCTTCATGACGCTGTCAATATTAATTTCATTTCCGTCACGAGCTTTTAAACATGATAATTTTATGTCTCCAAACTCTGCTTCAATATGATTTACTCGCGTGTTTGAAATTCCGTGTAATACGCTACGTTCGAAGCCCTGAACCTCATAATATTTAAAATACGCATCGTTTACATGATCGTAAGCTCTTTGAAAATTTCCGGATTTCACGTTCTCAATTGCCCCGTTAAATTCAAGAGCCATGTCAGCAGCAACTCCGCGCCAGTCCTCGTAATGTTTTTTCTTTTTAGCTGCGTGCGATTCATCAGGATTTAATAATGTTAAACTGAAAAGCAATATAAATATTAAACACGAAAATAATTTTTTATATCTGAACAACTTTTTTTTTGCTCCGTTCCTTAAAAATTATAAGAGTCAAACTTAATTTAACGCAAATTTTATCAGCCGTCATTAAAAATGTAAATCCAAAATCGCATTAAAGTTTTTAAATTCAAACTATAAAATTTTGGGAGCGGGTAAAATAATTTTTTCGTCTTCGATTGATTCTAATTTTAATTTTGCGATCGTATAAAAATTTAACATGTCGAGTTCATATTTAAAATTTTGATCGTAATCTCTTATAATTTTCATGCCGGACTTTTTATTTTTATTTTTCGTCAGCAGTTTAAATATTTTCATTAGCCTTAAATTTCTGCAGACGCTTTCATTTTCATTAAACGACATGACTAAACCGGGATTAATAATTTTTATAACGGGATTATTTAAATTTTCGTTTTCTTCGTTATATATTTCGATATTAATTTTAATTTCATGGCCGGCGTAATGATAATTATTATAATCCGAATGAATCAGAGCATTTAAAAAAATTTCTCGGACGGCATTTGCGCAATTATTCGAGAGCTTTAAAATTAATTTTGGGAGCATGTTATAAAATCCCTGCCATAAATTTCCGGCGCGTAAACTCGTAATATTTTTATTTATATTTAAAATAATTTCAACGTTAATATTTATGCTGTCATGCCCGAACATTAAAAAACCTGCTTGCGTTAGAAATTTTCCCGAACATATAAAGGAGCGTTTTAAAAATTCCTTTTCAGAATAAAATTTAAATTCGGGATTATTTTTTAAAATTAAATTTCTAAAATTATTTACATCTTCAAAATTTAATACAGCACTTTTTATAATTTCATCTGACTTGTAAAAGCTCGTATTAATTCCGGCCATGTGCAAACGCGAAATATTATTTGAAATTAAATTTATTCCTTCAACGCGCCTATAAACTTTATTATTAAAGATCAGCGGACGTTTATAATATTCAGCTGGATATACTTGAATTATAAAAATTTTATTTTCATTTTCATCCGGTTCGCTCTCGTTAAATTCTTGAATTTCAAAATTTATATTATTAATATTTAATTCCGGCATCGTCCCGTAAAAAATAATAAAACCGCCTGACGAATTAGCAAACGCATAAACTGAAGGTATTAAATTATAAATATCCTCCTCGTGTAAAAATTCCCGGTCACAATTTGCAGTATTCTTTAAAAACTCGCTGAAACTCTTAAAATTCATTTGCATATTATAAAAAATTTTTTAAGCTCAACAGATATAATTTAACGCAATTTAATAAATATAAATATAAATTCAGATTTAGGTGAAAATTTCGCACATGAAAATTTTAATAGTTGACGGTCACAGTTTAGCGCACAGGGCTTTTCACGCAATCAATATAAAATTAAACGCACCGGACGGAACTCCTACAGGAATGATAACAGGTTTTTTTAATATGCTGTTCAAAGTTTGCGACGAATTTAAACCGGATTATAAATTAATAGCTTTCGATGCTGGAGGTAAAAATTTTAGACACGAAATTTACACGGAATATAAATCAACTCGTAAACCTTTAGACGATGACATAAAAATACAATTGCCGATATTACAGGAATTATTAAAATTTTGGGGATGTTATGTTTTATCAGTTCCAAATGTCGAAGCTGATGACATTATTGGCTCTGCTGCAAAAATTATAAAAAATTCCGGCCATGAAGTAGCAGTATTATCATCGGATAAAGATTTATTACAAATTTTGGACGATGAAATTATTATGATCAGACCGACAATTAACGGAATATCTCAGGCAGAAATTTACGACCAGAAAAAATTTATAAGCGAATACGGTTTTAAATCTAATTTGATGGCTGACTATTTAGCTTTAACCGGCGATAAATCCGATAATATTCCGGGCGTTAAAGGCATCGGCGAAGTTGGAGCAAAAAAATTAATTTCTGAATTTGGCAGCATAGAAAATATTTATAATTCACTGGACAAAGTTCAAAAAAATTTACGTAGCAAACTCGAAAAATTTACGCTCAATGACGTTTTAGAAATAAAGAAATTAACGCAATTAAATTTAAATGTTCTGGACGAAAAAAAATTTTTACACGAGCTTTTTAACGCTGAATCAGATTTAAATAAATTTATTGAATTGGCTTCAGGTTTGAGGCTTAACAGAGTGCTAAAAAAAATTAATCCGGAATTTGAATTACAGGACAATTTTACGGAATATCATCACGAATATAAATTAAAATATCCAGCTCAAAAAATAATTACGTGCGATTTAAAAAACGAATTATTACGAAATCCAAATTTAAATATTAATGATGTGTTCGACTTGAGAACGGCATATTATTTATTACATCCTGATGTTGCCGGTAAAAAATTCGATGACGTAAATAATAATATTAAAAATTCCAATGAGCCGGGAAATTTATTATTAAAGACTGCCGCAAGATTAAATAACGAAATAGATAATTTTAAAGATTTGCGCAACGTAATGGAAAAAATCGATAAACCAATTTTACCGATCTTAAATAAAATGGCTTCTCACGGAATTAAAATTAATATGCAGCATTTCAAAAATTTAAATATCGAACTGGAAGCGCGTGTAAAAGAAATTGAAACGACAATCATAAATTTAACAGGACTGCGAATAAATATAAATTCTCCGCAACAAGTTTCATGGCTCTTATTTGAAAAATTAAATTATGTTCCGAGCGTCAAAAAAGGTAAATCATTTTCAACTGAAGCGAATGTACTCGAAAAATTAACAGAATATCCCAATGATGTACCGTCTTTAATTCTCGAACACCGTGAATTATCAAAAATGTTAAACAGTTTCGTAATACCTTTTATGAAATATGCTGACGAAAATAATATTATTCACCCAAATTTTGAAGCTTCGAGCACCGGGACCGGGCGTTTAAGCTGTCACGATCCAAATTTACAGACGATCCCTGCTGCCGGGAAATGGGCCGAAAAAATAAAAGCCGGTTTAATTCCAGTTGAGCCGGAAAATATTTTTATATCTGCTGATTATTCTCAAATTGAGTTAAGAGTGTTAGCATTTTTATCGGGCGAAAAAAAATTAATTGAAGCATTCAAAAATAATACTGATGTTCATACTGAAACGGCTTCTTGGGTTTTTGGAGTTTCATCGGAATTTGTTACGCAGGAATTGAGACGAACGGCAAAAATGATAAATTTCGGATTATTATACGGCATGAAATCTTTCGGGCTTGCTGAACGTTTGAATATTTCCAGAGCCGAAGCAAAGACTATAATTGAAAAATATTTTAAAGCATTTCCCGGCATAAACGAATTTATAAAAAATATTGTTATGGAAGCAAAAACAAAAGGTTATACGCAAACTTTTTCCGGGCGCATTCGTCCAGTAAATGAAATTCCTGCGAAGGGTTTAGCGTTGGATCGAGCTTTAATAAATAGTCCTGTTCAAGGCACAGCAGCGGATATTGCGAGAATTGCAATGATAAATTTTTCAGGTTCGAAATTTTCAGACGGATTATTTTTGCAGGTTCATGACTCTTTAATTTGCGAATGTTCTCGCGAAAATGTAAACGAGGCTGGCGAAATTTTAAGCGACGTTATGAAAGATGTATACTCCAAAAAAATCCCGCTGGAAGTCGTAATTAAATCCGGTGAAAGTTTAGCAGATGTATAAATTATATAAATTAAAATCGTATATGTTAAAATTTGCGTTTGATTAAAAAATAAAAAAAATTTTGCACAAAAGGAGAAAATAATAAAGTCATGATGAAATTTTTAAGAACTCAAATGAAATGGATCATGATAATAATTGTTATTGCGTTTTTGCTTTCAACGTTTTTAATGTACGAAGGCAGAGGCACTCGCAGAAGTCCCGGAGTGAACGCAGATGGAACAATGACGGATTATGAAGTCGCTCAAATTAATGGCCGTTCTTTAATGCGTTCTGAACTTGAGCGCCGCAGAAGAAATTATCTTGAAAATTATTCAGGTCGTAATATTGCTTCGCTTGACATGGCCGTAATTTATCAATCAGTTTTAGATCAGGCAATTTTGGAATCTCAATTAAATAAAGAAGTTGAGGATCGCGGAATAAAAGTAACTGATGTTGAAGCTGAGGCGGCAATGAAAGCATATGCGGACAGATATTACCCGACGCGTGAAACTTTTTATCAGTATTTGGCAAACGCAGGAATTAAGCGCGAGGATTATCGCAAAAATTTAGCCCGTCAGATGGCCGTGAATATTTTAGTGAACGAAGCGATCGGAGAAATTGATGTGAGCGAGGACAAAGCTCTTGAATTTTACGACTCAATGAAAAATTTTGTATATATAAAGCCGGCTGGTTATATGATTCATCTGGCGGATTTTTCGGATGAGGCTGAAGCGGAAAAATTTTATTCTGAAATTTCTGGCGGAGAATCTTGGGACGTTGTAGCAAACAGAACCAGCGGGGATAAACTTTTAAATATTACGCATGAGCCTGTATTTTTGAGAGCAGATACAATTTCCGGCGGAGCGTTAAAAATTCTTGATTCGTTGGATGTTGGCCAGCTTAGTAACGTTTTTGAAATTTCCAGCGGTGATTATGGTGTCGGTTTAAAAACTGAATACGTCCCGGAACGTACAGACACTTATGATGAAGTAAGCTCAGATATTCGCGCGTTGTTGCAGCAACAAGAGGAGCGTCAGAGGTTGAACGATTTCCAGGCCGGTTTAATGTCAAAAGCACAAGTAATAATAAATGACCCTTCGTTATTCGCAAAAGTCAACGAGGAAAAGCCGGAAGAAGATACGTTAAAGATGCCTGAAATAATTTTGGATGAGCCTGAAGAGGACGGAACAGATGAAATTAAATCTGACGATGTAAAAGTTGAAGAGCCGAAGCCTGAAGCTGAAAATATTTCAGAGGTTGAAGAAGTCGAAGAAGTAAAAGAAGCAGAGGAAGCAGGGGAAGCAGATGAAATTAAATCTGACGATGTGAAAACCGAAGAGCCGAAGCTTGAAGCTGAAAATATTCCAGAGGTTGAAGAAGTCGAGGAAGTAAAAGAAGCAGAGGAAGCAGAGGGAACAGATGAAATTAAATCTGACGATGTAAAAGTTGAAGAGCCGAAGCTTGAAGCTGAAAATATCTCAGAGGTTGAAGAAGCTGGAAATAATTTTGAAACCAGTGAGGACATTATAACACCTCAAATTCAAAACGAAGATGAAAAAGATGAAAAAGTGAGTGAATAATTTAAATTTATGTCGCAACGTAAAGATATTAATAAAATTTTAATAATTGGTTCAGGCCCGATCGTAATTGGTCAGGCTTGTGAGTTTGATTACTCCGGGACTCAGGCATGTAAAGCATTAAGATCGCTCGGATATAAAATTATTTTGGTAAATTCAAACCCTGCTACGATTATGACTGATCCCGAAATGGCAGACATTACTTATATTGAGCCGTTGAACGTTTCGAGGCTTGAGAAAATTATCGCGAAGGAAAAACCGGACGCATTATTACCGAATTTGGGAGGGCAGTCAGGTTTAAATTTATGCGCCGAACTGAATAAAGCCGGGATTTTAAAAAAATATAATGTTCAGGTTATAGGAGTTCAGGCCGATGCAATAGAACGCGGAGAAGATCGAATCGAATTTAAAAAGACAATGGAATTACTCGGCATCGACATGGCAAAATCTGAAGTTGCTTATTCAGTTGATGAAGCTTTGAAGATCGCCGAAAAATTAAAATATCCTGTTGTCTTGCGTCCAGCTTACACGATGGGCGGAGCAGGCGGCGGACTTGTTTACAATCGCGAAGAATTAAAAACGGTTTGCGAACGTGGTTTACAGGCTAGCCTTGTGCATCAAGTTTTAGTTGAGGAAAGTGTTTCAGGCTGGGAAGAGCTGGAGCTGGAAGTTGTCCGCGATAAAAATAATAATATGATCACCGTGTGTTTTATTGAGAACGTTGATCCTATGGGAGTGCATACGGGTGATTCATTTTGCGTTGCTCCGATGTTGACGATTGATGAAAATTTACAGGCCGAATTACAAAGACAAGCTTATAAAATTGTTGAACATATCGGCGTGATCGGCGGTACAAATGTCCAATTTGCTCACGATCCAAAAACAGGACGCGTGATCGTGATTGAAATTAATCCGAGAACTTCGCGCTCTTCTGCATTAGCTTCAAAGGCTACAGGATTCCCGATCGCTTTAGTTTCGGCTAAATTGGCGGCAGGGCTTTCTCTCGATGAAATTAAATGCGGAAAATATGGAACTCTCGATAAATATAAACCCGGTGGGAATTATGTCGTTGTAAAATTTGCGCGCTGGGCTTTTGAAAAATTTCACGGCGTAAAAGATAAATTAGGGACTCAAATGCGGGCGGTCGGAGAAGTTATGAGCATCGGACGGAATTTTAAAGAGGCGTTCCAAAAGGCAATACGCTCACTCGAAAAAGATCGCTACGGTTTAGGGTTCGCAAAAAATTTTAACGAGCTGGATAAATCGGAATTATTGAAATTATTGGAGGAGCCATCAAGCGAGAGATATTTTATAATTTACGAGGCATTGCGCAAAAATGTAAGCGTCGATGAAATTTATAATATTACTCACGTCAAGAAATATTTTTTAAATCAAATGCTCGAACTCGTAAACGAAGAGGAAAATATTTTAAAGTATAAAAATAAAAATTTACCGGATGAAATTTTAAAGCAGGCTAAACGCGATGGATTTTCGGATAAATATTTGAGTAAATTATTAAACGTTTCAGAGGACAGCATACGAACTCAGCGCGAAAAATTAAATATTGTCGAAACTTGGGACGGTATTCACGTGAGCGGAACTGATTCGGGAGCTTATTATTATTCGACGTATAACCCTGAACCGAATCAAAATAATAAAATTTCGAGCAATAAAAAAATTATGATACTCGGCGGAGGTCCTAACAGAATAGGGCAGGGCATTGAGTTTGATTATTGTTGCGTGCATGCTGCTCAGAGTTTAAAAAAATTGGGCTTCGAGACGATTATTATAAATTGCAACCCCGAAACAGTTTCAACAGATTACGATACATCGGATAAATTATATTTTGAGCCTTTAACGCTTGAAGATGTTTTAAGCATTTACAGGGCAGAAAATCCGATCGGAGTAATTGCGCAGTTTGGAGGGCAAACGCCTTTAAATTTAGCGAGTGAACTTGAGAAAAACGGTGTGAAAATTTTGGGAACTTCACCCGAAATAATTGATCTCGCTGAAGATCGCGGACGCTTTAAAAATGTCATGGATAAATTAAATATTCCGATGCCCGAATCCGGTACAGCCGTAAATTTTGAAGAGGCCGTGAAAATTGCAAATAAAATCGGTTATCCCGTTATGGTTCGTCCGAGTTATGTTTTAGGCGGTCGCGGGATGGAAATTGTTTACACCGAAGAGGATTTAAAAAATTATGTAAATGCTGCTGTAGGAGTTACGCCTGATCGTCCGATTTTGATCGACAGATTTTTAAATCACGCTCTCGAATGTGAAGCGGATGCAATTTGCGATGGAGTTCACGCATATGTACCGGCTGTAATGGAACATATTGAACTGGCCGGGATACATTCGGGTGATTCGGCTTGTATAATTCCATCGAGGCACATAAGTTCGGAACATCTCGACACAATAAAAAAATATACGCGCTTAATAGCTGAAGCGATGCACGTTGTAGGCTTGATGAATATTCAATACGCGATCGAGAACAATAAAATTTTTGTGCTTGAAGCAAATCCAAGAGCCTCCAGAACCGTTCCGCTTGTGTCAAAAGTCTGCGGAATAAAAATGGTTCCTTTGGCAGTCGAAGCGATCACAAAAGATATTACGGGATTAAAATCTCCGCTTGAAAATTTGCCGGAAAAAAATATCCCGTATTACGGCGTAAAAGAATCTGTATTTCCGTTTAACATGTTCCAGGAAGTTGACCCGGTGTTAGGACCTGAGATGCGTTCGACTGGTGAAGTATTAGGAATTTCGCAGGATGCGGGCGAAGCATTTTTTAAAGCGGAAGAAGCAGCGGGATCAAAATTGCCATTATCCGGAAATATTTTAATAGCTGTGAGCGATCGTGATAAGCCGGAAATTTCGGAGATTGCAAAAAAATATATTTCAGCTGGCTTTAAAATTTTTGCTACAAAAGGAACTCACGAGGCTTTAAATAATTCTGGCGTTGAATCCGTTTTAATTGGCAAAAACCGTCCGGACATTCAGGATTTAATTATTAATGGAGAAGTTCAAATGATAATTAATACACCTCGCGAAAAAGCTTTTACAGGTGCCGGGAGTTTGTTACGCCGTGAAGCGGTTCGCGCAAAAATTCCATATGTTACGACGTTGGCGGCTGCACGTTCTGCGATCGAAGGAATAATTTTAATGAAAAATTCTGATGAGAATGCTCAGGACAATTTAAATTTAAAATCCATCAAGGAATGGCACGAATTAATAAAGGATGCTTAAATAAAACATAAAAAAAATTTTCCCGGAGTTTTTATGCTTCGGGAATTTTATTATTTTATTTTGTTATTTTATTTTTTATTTTTGCCGTTAAATTCAAGGATTTTAAATAATTTGACAGGTTTAAAATTTGCCCC
>ERZ842401.3706-NODE-3706-length-18667-cov-18.017999_pt1 | contig 18667 bp, 15 predicted proteins | sample MGYA00521270_ERZ842401 | MGnify/ENA primary metagenome ERZ842401 (study PRJEB31892, sample SAMEA3878208) | bioreactor metagenome | biome: Moose rumen | place: Sweden | collected 2011-10 | study: EMG produced TPA metagenomics assembly of the PRJEB12797 data set... | reverse complement strand
TGACTGCCATTCAGACTACCTTCAAGGAAAAAACCATTGCCGCCGCCAATGATACAAATAACACAGTAGATATGGCGGCCATTGGCAAGGAAATGATGGCGGAAATTCAGGAAATCGTTTCGCTGGGTAACACCATGCAAGGTGACAGCTATGTGTTTGGCGGTCAGACAGACCTGACTAAGCCGTTTTCAATGTCGGACAGTGAAATATCAAGAGGTCTGGCCAAAACACTGGACGAAACACAGCAGGGGTTCTTCTCCGGTGATAACGGCGTGGAGGAAACCGGCACCCTGCGGCAGATGCTATCCCTGACCGGCAGTGATGGCAATACTTATTATCTGAATACCAAGGATGGTTATATATATACCAAGGATTTTGTGGAAAATGGGTATAAAGACAAACTGGCCAAGGATGCCAGTGCAACAGTAGCTACTACAGATGCAGCAGGCCAGATTGATGACGCAGCGGACTTCAAAGTGTCCACATATTTTAAAAACACAGGGGAGATTATAGACAGTTCAAAAACCTTGTCGGCTACGGTGGATGGCAATTCACTGACCTTTACTTTTGATACTGTCAGGCAGCAGATAGTTTCCTTCACAGGTGACCAAAAGTATGTGTCAATGGTCAAGAAAAACGGCACGACTGAACCGGCCGCCGATACTGTGAATGTTACCGCCAAGGAAATCTTTGGCATGGATATCTTTGATGATCCGTCCTCAGGTAATGCTCCATCAGGTACGGCAATGCTTAATCAGATGCTAACCGTCCATGCCAAGGTTGTGGGGGATGACCATATCTGGCTGGACACTGACGGCGTGACGGTAGCTGATGAAGCCCACGCTCAGACGGTAAAGACGGAAACCAAGCTTGGTGCACGCACGCAGCTCTATAACTCCGTCAGCACTATGCTGACCACGCAGAATGAAATCATCACGGGAGATATCACTGATACTTCATCTACAGATGTGGCAAGGCTGGCAGTCAAGCTCATGCAGGAGCAGACAATTTACAACATGAGCCTGTCTCTGGGCGCAAGGATATTGCCGCAGAGTTTGGCTGATTACCTATAAAATTTTTAGAGAATTTTTAAGAAAAACATGGTAAAATATGAGTAAGTAAACGGATTTAGCAGGAATTTCCCAGGGAAAGGGTGAAATAATCTATGCTGAGCAATATGTTAATGCTTAATATGCGGTTTACTCAGCCTATGATTGGCTTGCACACGCAGCTGGGAAAACTGGAGGCGCATTCTACGCCTGCCGAGTTGCACGCCAACACACGGCAGGCACGTTCCAACAGGCATTGGACACAGCCTACAGTGGATATTGACCAATATCCCAGTCGTCATGCTTATGGCTTTACCAATCACTCGGACTTTGCCAAAGAGCATGGACAGCAGGGATTTTCCGACTTGTCCCAGACTACATCCCGCTGGACACAGGAGGCTTGGGATAATGTGGAAAACAGTGGCAAGCGTGGCAAAAAGCCTGTGGAGCAGCGGTATGACAGTAAGCTCCGTCAGGAGATAAATCAGAGCAAAAACTGGCATATAGTGACGGAAATCATTCCCGACCCAACGATAACTTTCCATCCCATTGAGGCGGTAGGAGAGCCTGATTTAGGGGATGTTTCGGTAAATATTGATACACAGGCTTTTGCACAGACACATTTTACTCCGGGACAGGTTGAGACATACATGCAGCAAAAGGCCAATGTAGAACGCTGGGTAACCGAAGGCAAGTACGATATTTACGCATGAGTGATTCACGCGGAAGTGGAGGCATAACAGATGAGAAAAGTCAACACATTAAGATTTGGCGAAGTAGAAATAGCAGAGGATAAAGTAGTACATTTTGCTGATGGAATCCCGGCTTTTGATGATGAACATGAGTTTGTCATTGTTCCTTACGATGAAGAAAGCCCCTATGTGTTCTTACAGTCACTCACAACGCCGGATTTGGCGTTTCTTATGACTATACCATTTGTGTTCTTCCCGGATTACGAGTTTGAGCTTGATGACGAAAATCAGGAAAAGCTCGACCTGCATAATCAGGAAGATATGCTCATCTATACGCTGATTACAGTCAATGGCGGCAAGGTACAGGACATGACAGCCAATCTTATGGCGCCTGTGGTTATAAATACTGCGAATATGCAGGCCCGTCAGCTCGTACTTGACAGAAGCAGTTATACTACAAAGCATAGATTGTTTCCGGAAAATAAGGAGGAACAATAATGCTCGTACTTACTCGTAAACCACGCCAGCAGATTATGATTGGCGACAATATCGTTATCAATGTGGTGGAAGTGCAGGGGGATAATGTTCGCATTGCCATTGACGCACCGCGTGATATAAAAATATATCGTGGCGAAATCTATCGCGCGATACAGGAAGAAAACAAGAATGCGGCCGCTCCGGTGCCCATGGATTTGGACTTAAGCGCCGGCCTGCCGAAGGAGTAATTAGGAAGTTAGGAAAACTGGTGTAAATCTATGGAGGGATTAGCATGGTAGGTAAAATTCAGGACATAGTGTCGGCCTCAATTGTGGCCGGTGCTGCGGAGCGGGTCAGCGACACATCATCAAGGCCGGCAGCATCTGATAGCAAAAATCAGGAAATACCGGTAAAACGCATTGATGATGTACAAAACGCACCAAAGTTTAATCAGACAGAGGAAGAGGAAGACCCATTGCAGGCTCGTGAGGAAGACCGCGAGCCCATGGATGAAAAATCTGTCAGCTACATGACCGAAGAATTAAATGAGCTCATGAGCAAGATTAACTGCAACCTGGAATTCCAGTATCACAAGGAAGTCAATATGATGTCAGTGCGGATGCTGGACAAGAAAACCCATGAAGTAATCAAGGAAGTACCGCCAGAGGAAATGCTTGACCAGATGGCAAAGGCACGTGAATGGCTGGGCGCCTTCCTCGATAAGAACGCGTGAGGAGGTGTGAATCATGAGTGGTATAGGAATTTACGGCCTGTCAGGTTCGGGCATCGATGTTGACTCCATGGTCAAGATGGGCATGATGACCAAGCAGAATGAATATGACAGGATGTACAAAAAGGAAATCCGCAATGAGTGGGAAAAGACTGCCTATACGGATTTATATTCGGAGCTGAACACCTTCAATAACTCTACGCTGTCTACATATAAGATGTCATCAACGACCAATCCGCAGAACGTATCGTCCTCTGATACATCTGTATTTACAGCAACGGCTAATGCCGATGCTGCTCAGATGAACCATACGGTAAATGTCACTGCCATGGCCTCTAATGCCTATATGCTGACAGGGGAAGATGGCATTACCCGTGATTCGGGCAATGATGGCAGTATCTATTTGAAGGATATCATTGACGCTGAAAACACCATGGGGACAACCGACAGTATAGAGCTGGTGGTAGGCGATGGCAGCACGACTGCGACTATCAAGCTCACCTACGAGCAGATTGTCACCAACAAGCAGACCCTCAATGATTTGGCTAGTGCCTTCAAAAATGCCGGACTGAATCTTACATCGTCTTACGATGCGACCAACGATGTTTTTTCTATTTACAACAAGGACAGCGGTAAAGTTAATACGATTTCCATAGCGGCCAAGGATGATTTGTCCGCAAAGCTTATGAATAATCTGGGGCTGAATAAGGTTTCCGTTGACTATTCCACTGGCAGTGCAGTTTCAACCATGTCGGAGTTGACCTTTGCAGCTGCTACTTTTGATAGCGATGGCAACGTGACGGACGGTGCAACAGAAATTGCCGGTACTGATGCCACGGTAGTTATTGACGGCCGTACCTACACCGGCAGTAGCAACAAGGTAAGTGTATCCAACGTGACCTATACTCTGGCAGGGGTAGGCTCGGCTACTGCGAATGTATCACAGGATACGGATAAGATTATCGAAAACGTCAAGCAGTTCGTTACGGATTACAACAAGATAATTGATATGCTCAATGAGAAGTATTACGAAGAAAAATACAGTGATTACGATGTGTTGACCCAATCGCAGGAAAAGGGTATGACCACGGAGCAGATTGAGAAATGGAATGAAAAGGCAAAATCTGGTATTCTGAATCACAGCAGTACCGTGGGAAAGATTATTTCCAATATGCGTGAGGCGCTGTATACGCCGGTTGCATCTGTGGACAGCAACTACAATTCCATGATGGCTCTAGGGATTACATCCTCTACCGACCGTGGGCATATAACGCTGGATGAAGATAAGCTAAAGAAAGCGCTGGCTGCTGATCCTGATGCTGTTTATCAGGTATTTGCCTCATCGGGAGATGTTACGAAAACAAATTCTGATGGAACAACGACTACTACTACGGATTATAACAGACAAGGTGTTATACAGCGTATTAGTGACAAACTCTATGCTGGTTTGAAGGAGATTAACTCCTATGCGGGCAATTCTTCCGAGGTAGATGATAGCAGTGCTTTGGGAAACCTCATTCGTGAGCTCAAGACTAAGATGTCGAATTTCAAGGTCATGATGACATCTTATGAGAATTTGCTTTATAAGAAATATGATGCTATGGAAACCGCTATACAGCGCCTTTCTTATCAGTCCGGGTATATTACGGGACAATAACGCGAAACCTTTAGGGAGGCAGAAATATGGTAAATAACGCAGCAGAAGCCTACAAACGTCAGCAAATCATGACAGCCACGCCTGAGGCACTCACACTCATGCTTTACAATGGCTGCTTGAAATTTATGAACGAGGGCAAGGATGCCGTAGAGGCAAAACAGTATGAAAATGCCAATAATTTACTCCAAAAGGCACAGCAAATAATCTCCGAGTTCCGCATTACCCTGAATATGGACTATGAGATTTCCCATCAGCTTATGCCACTTTATAACTATTGTTATGACCGTCTGGTGGAGGGAAATATGAAAAGTGACCCTGCATTGGTACAGGAGGCCATAGATATTATTAAAGAGCTTCGCGATGCCTGGGCGCAGGCGATGAAAAAAGCCCGTCAGGACGGCGGTACCAAGAATGTCCAGGGTGATAGCTATGTCGGTTAAAGAGAAAACACCTATGGAGCAGGCAAAAGCTAATTTTGATATGTATTACCTGCTGACACAGGAACTATTGAAATTCATCGATCAAAACGATATTGACCAGTTTTTGGAATTGGAAAGACAGCGTGGTACTGTGGTGGAGAGAATGCAGGCACTCCCCGAAACGGAAATCTATCGCAAAACCGAGGAGTGCCAGGCACTGGTGGCGAGGATTAAGCCATTGGACATGCAGATTATTTATAAAGCAAAAGCATGGCTCAATAAATCCCGCCACCAGAATGCCACCGTGCATGCCTATGATTTGCAGGGCGTGAATACATTAGGCAACATTCTCAATAAAAAATATTAAAAAAAATAAAAAAACACTTAAGGAATTTGCAAAAACTCCGATATATATAGTGTAAGGCAGAGATAATAAGCAAATCAATACAGGGAATGACTTATGGTCAGCTAGCAACCATTGGTTTGTGTGGAGATTTGCTCATTATATAAGCTTACGACAGTCAGGGATGGCTGTTATATAAGATTATTTTTTCTACATTCAAGGAGGAAAATATCATGGCAATGGTAGTAAAGAACAACATGTCGGCAATCACGACGCTGAACACCCTGAACAGAAACTCTAGCGCACTGTCCAACAGTCTGAAAAAAGTATCTTCCGGTATGAAGATCAATGGCGCAGCTGATGACGCATCAGGTTATGCGATTTCCGAGCGTATGCGCGTTCAGATTCGCGGCTTGGATCAGGCAAACAGCAATACCCAGAATGGCAACTCCATGATGAAAGTTGCTGAAGGTGCTGTAAGTTCCACCGTTGATATCCTGAAGACTCTGAAAGAGAAAGTCATCAACGCAGCCAACGATACCAATACGGATGATGACCGTGCGACGATTCAGAAAGAACTGAATCAGAGCATTGACCAGATTAACGACAATGCTAATGTTACGTTCAACGGTAAGTATCTCGTTGATGGTTCCCATAATCAGAATGTTACGGCAACCACCACTTCGCTGACCAATTCGTCATTGAATACTGATACTGTTACGGGTTCGACGTTCAATACTTTGACGGATCGTAATGGCAACAGCTTGAATATCAATGCTAACGATACGGTTTCTATTTCCTTTGTGCATGAAGGCGTTACATACACCACTTCGGTGGCTGGTAACAAGTCGTTTACTGACCTGTTGTCTGCAGCTAATGCTACAGCATCGGCAGGTGCGGCAGGTGCAAACTTGTTTGATGGTACTACCACGGATACCGATACGGTAGGCGTTGATGTTGCTGGTCAGAACGTAGTTACGGCTGACGGCAAGAATGCTATCACGATTAAGGCAGCAAATGCCGGTGTTGATAATCAGATTGCTGGTATCACCATTAGCGTAGAGACTGTTCATGGCAACATCAATAAGTCTGCTAATGCTTTGCTGGATGCGTTTAGTGAGACTGTGCGTGCACAGAATAATTCCAATGATAACTCTATCGTCCTGCAGGTTGGTACGAAGGCAAATCAGGCTATCAAGGTCGGGCTTACCGATATGCGTGCGCAGGCATTGGGACTCTCCGCTGCTGATGGCACTACCATCAATATTGGTACGCAGGAAAAGGCCAATGCTGCGATCAATGTTCTTGATAATGCTGTATCTAAGGCACTTGACCAGCAGACCACTATCGGTTCTGTTCAGTCCCGCTTGAACTACACCAGCAGCAACTTGACCACGGCTTCGGAAAACGTTCAGGCTTCCGAGTCCACGATTCGCGATGCTGACATGGCGAAAGAAATGACGGAATACACGAAGAACAACGTTCTTCTGCAGGCCGCTCAGTCCATGCTGGCTCAGGCCAACCAGAGCAGCAGCTCTGTACTCAGCCTCCTCCAGTAAGACATATCTTTCGCGAAAGCGATATTGCCAAACCCTCCCCCTGTTTGGGGGAGGGTTTATTATTAAAAGAAATGGTGGTAAATGAATGGTCAGTGTAATTATACCTTGCTATAATGATGGACAGTACTTGGAAGAAGCCGTAATGTCTGCATTCGAATCACATTATAAGCCATTAGAAATTATTATCGTAGACGATGGTTCAAAGGATGAGCTGACTCGTAAGGTATTACGGTCTATGGAGTTAGCAGGAAACAAAGTAATATATGCAAAACATGGCGGCCCGGCTAAGGCTCGAAATGAGGGGATTAAGCGTGCTAATGGAGAGTATATTCTTCCTTTGGATGCTGATGATAAAATTTCACCAGAATATATCACAGAAGCAGTAGATATTTTACAAAATAATCCAGAAGTAGGTATAGTATATTGTCGTGCTGACTTTTTTGATGGACGTACAGGGATGTGGAACTTACCGGATTTTAGCATGGGCAGGATGTTATATCAAAATTGTATCTTCAGTACGGGGCTGTTTCGTAAAAGTGATTGGGAAAGAGCTGGTGGCTACCATGAAGAATTCAAACATTTTCCAGAGGATTGGGATTTTTGGCTTTCTATTCTTGGCTTAGGATTGAAACCTTATCGGCTGGAGGGCGTCTATTTTCACTATCGAAAAAGAAAAAATATACCGTCACGAAGCGATAATATAATTACATACGAAGAGAAAGCTCGAAATATGCATAAGGTACGTCAACGCCACTTAGCTTTATATCGCCAATATATACAAGAATGGGGAGATGAACTCATTTCTGTATTATATCAAACGGAAATCAATTACAAAATATTGGCAAATGAACATAGCTTGTCAGCACAGAATCGTTGGTTGCAGTTAAGCAATCATATACCATGGAATAAGCTTAGTCCGTATGATAAATTGTATCCAGAGATGGCCAAATTTTATCATGCGCCATTTAGAGTGGTGTTTTCTATTTATCTTATACAACAGGAATTGCAGTTGCCGTTATCAGAAATATATGAACAATTAAACGAAAATCCCTATATGCGAGCACTTTGTGATTTTCAAAATGGTGAGGCGATCCCCCCTGTCGAGGCGATGAATATAATGTTGGAGCGTCTATCAGACGAATACTTGCAGCAAATAAATGATATATGTCGGCAGGAATTCAACACCAAATGAAGAAATAATAAAGGGTAAATTATAAAACGGAGGGGATAGGATGAAAATTTCAGCTTGCTATATAGTTCGTAATGAAGCAGAAAATTTACGCAAGTCTATGGCCTCTGTACAAGAATCTGTTGATGAGTTTATTGTTGTTGACACTGGTTCCACAGATAAAACGATAGAAGTTGCAAACGCTTTTCTTGCCAAGGTTTATCATCAACCTTGGCAAGATGATTTTTCAGCACCGCGAAATTATGCCATTGAGCATGCAACAGGAGATTTTATCGTATTCATTGATGCAGATGAGTACTTTTCCGTAAAAACGCAGAATAATTTGAGAAAAATTATTCAAAAATACCGTACTTATGATTTGTTAATGGTAAAGCGCTATGATATTGATGAAAAAAAACATGAGACACAGTTGGTTTCATGGATGCCACGTATTATGCGAAATAGGAATGGCTTGAGGTATATTGGCAGAATACATGAGGAATTGCGCAATCAGGGACAGCCTATAGCTAAGATTGGTTTGGTGCCGGAGCAGGAACTGCTTTTATGGCATACAGGTTATGCTGGGAAATTAAGCAAGGAAAAAGCTCAACGAAATTTGCGGATTTTGAATATAGAACTGGGCGAAACGAACAATCCTGAGCGGATATGGCAGTATTTAGCGGAAACTTATGCTGGAGTGCAAGATTATGTGCAGGCGGAGAAATATGCACTAATGGATATTGCGCGAGGGAGACAGAATTATTTTTATGCTAGCCGTTCATGGCGTGTATTGATATTAATTTATGCTGGTAAAATTCCCAATTTGAATAAAAGATTGGACATAGCCCGGGATGCTGTTAAAAACTTTCCTGAACTGCCCGAATTTCACGCTGAGCTTGCTGTTTGTTTAGCGGCTAAGAAGGATTATCAAGGAGCGATTCACGAAGCACGATTAGCAATCCAGACATATGGGAAAATTGACAGTATAGTGGAACCATGCCAATTTGATGACAGCATGTTACAGCAGTTAAAACAATTACGGAAAAATTGGGAACAACGATTGTCCGGGAAAGATTCAAGAGATAATGAGTGTACGAATATACAGCACGGATATGAAGCCTTGAAGGCTGGAAATTATACACAAGCGATTATCCACTTGAAAAAATCACTCAAGGAGTCTCGGGATAATATAGAAGCTTTATATGGCTTGAGTCGAGCGGAAAGAGAATTACGTCATTATAAAAAAGCATATTCTTATATACAAGCAGCGATTAAAATAGTTATAGCAGGAACTTTTTCCTCAGATTTTCATTGTAGTGTGCTGGTTCAGTATGCAGAAATGGCTAGACTATTCGGTGATAATGAACAGGCTGCGATGGCATATCGAGATGCTGCTCGATTGGCTGATACCTTGGACAAGCGTTGTATGCTTTACAGTTCTTATCTGCTGTCATTACATGGAACAAATATTGAGAAAGATGCACTCGATAGAGCACATCTTGAATATAACAGCTTATTTACGGGTGTTCTCCAGTATCAGCATTACAGAAAAGATCATGCACGAAAAAAAATACGGTTAGGATATATATCGGGAGATTTTCGTCAGCATGTAATGTTTCGGTTTTATTGCATACTGTTAGCAGGATATTCGCGTGATAAGTTTGAAGTTTTCGCCTATGCAATTAACAAACAACAAGATGAGTATACTGATTTTATAAAGAAACAAGTAGATAAATGGATACCATTAGATGGTAAAAACTATGAGGAAATGGCGGCCTGTATTTATTCGGATAATGTAGATATTCTTATAGATTTAGGTGGTCATTCTGCTGGTAGCGGATTGGCAGCTCTTTCATGGAAACCAGCACCGATACAGTTGTCGGGATTAGGCTATATGTCTCGGACTGGTTTGCAACAGGTAGATGGTTTTCTGACAGATGAAGTTTTGGATCCAGTAAAAACTGGTGATGATAGTTATCGTACGGAGATGCCTCTATATTTACCCAGTCAATTTTGTTATGTTGCCTCGGAGGGGATTCCTGTCTCCCACGGTGCCCCATGCAAAAAAAGCGGGTATGTGACCTTTGGCGTATTTAATAACTGGCACAAAATTAACGAAGAACTTTTAATTGCATGGTCAGAAATTATGAATCGACTGCCACAGTCGCGATTATTGCTTAAAGCTATGCTGTACGAAGATGAAGATGCAGTACGATATTGTCGTTCATGTATGAAAAAAGCTGGCATAGACCTTAAGCGAGTCACGTTTGAGCCTGCTAGTGATGAGTATTTGTCCCGATATCTGGATGTAGATATCGCATTGGATACATATCCTTATACGGGAGGCGGAACATCTTGTGATGCACTATATATGGGAGTGCCAGTGATAAGTCTGTATGGCCGGCGGCGCGGCTCCCGTTTTGGATTGTCACTGTTAAAGGCTGTAGGATTGGCAGAATTGGCAGTGCCTGCCTATAAACAATATGTAGATACTGCAGTGGCGTTGGCTTCAGATGCAGAGATACTGGATGCTTTGCATAAAAATCTGAGAACAATGATGGAAAAATCACCTTTAATGAACTCAAGTATGTATATTAAGCAAATGGAAGCACGATATACTGAAATTTGGAATGGGTGGAATGTTAAGAGTTAGGGAGTAAAAAACTATGGCTGATAAGCTGGAGGCAGTAATTATTGCCATAACATTTGAGGGGATGCAGTGCTTACTGAATAACATAGACTTGCATAAAGTGCGTATAGTAGGCTTTTTTGTTGATGGTGGAGATAATATGGATGTGCGTATAGCAGGAGAGAAGATTCCTGGATTTTCTTATGCGCATTTGCAAGAGGTGTTGCAGTCACTTCACGATGATAATCTTTATTATATGATAACGGGGCTATGTGGCCATATTCGGGAATTTGGTATGATGAATCGCGTCGTCAGGTTATTAGGGCATGTGAGACTAAATATGTCTATGCTGGGGGATGCCAAATGGCCACGAGCATATAGATTTGCTATGAACGGTGGTTTGAATTATTTTGCCACAGGGATTAGTTATATGGAAGTCGGGCTATCTGTGAATGACTTGTTTCATGGTCATGGTGTGAATTTGGCCATTAGTAGTCAGGATATTTATCATGGTTTTGAAATAGCCAAAAGAGTATTGCCTCACAATCCAGATGTCCAATTTGTACTTATTGGCATAGCGCCATATTCTTTTTCGTATGTAATGAATGAATCTTTTTCTGCTCGTGGAATATGTATGCATTATGAATGCATGTGGAACAAGGAGAGGAAAAGAACGCTGGAACTAAGTTTGATAAGAGAAAGCAATATGGGTATAGGTTATGATGATGAGAAGTACAGACCGGATGATTGGTTGTCGGATAAATATTTACAAGTGAGTCATATATTAACACTTGATCGTGAATTGAGAGATGTAATTCCTAGTGGTAATGAGCAGATGATTATAAAGAATCAAGTCCGGTTAAAGGAGTATATTGAACTATGTTGCAGTTATGGGGCTGTGCCAATAGGTGTTGTATTACCCTTTTCGAAATTAGTGTATAACGCTTATCCTGCATCAGGACTGGCAGAGTATCGAAAAATTATACAGGAACTAACTTTACAGCATGATTTTTATGTAATTGATTTATGGGATATGGAGACGGACTTGTCTTGGTTTTATGATTTGGTTCATTTGAATCGTAAGGGAGCTAAGGTTGTAACTGAACATTTACAAAAAGAAATAAAGGCTATTTTAGAAAATAGGTGAAGATAAATACTATGACGAAAGTATCACATTACGTTGAAATAGAAAAGCAAATGCAATCATGGCAAAAAATGATGGATAATGGAAATAATAAGCAAACGTTGCAGGATATAAACGATTATTTAGCTGCAAAGATGATTCGGTCTGCCGATTTATGGCGTGCGTATGACTACTTGGCAAAATGTTATTATAATATGGGAGCTTTGGATAAGTGGCGGGAATTTGCATGGAAGTCATTGATGTATACAGAAGGACAACCCTTGATATGGCAGCAGATTCATTATAGCGAATATTTATTTCTTTTGCATAATTTCAGTGATGTTTCCAGAGAGCAGTGGCGAATCCTTAATTTCCAGTATGACATATTTTCTAGACAGTACCAAAAGTATAGGCATGAATGTAATAATCATAACCATACCAAAATTCGTATAGGATATTTTGCTTCGAAATTTTCCACTAATGTGTTATGTAATTTTATATGTCAGTTTTTTACAGATTATGATGCAGACAAATTTGAGTTATATTGTTATAGCATTTTACCAGATGATGATGTATTTACTGATTTTTTGCGAAAGCATGTCAAAAAGGTAAGTTTACACACAACTAAAGATGATGTTAGGGAAATAGCACGGGAAATCTATAATGATGAAATTGATATTCTGTTTGATATGGATGTGCACAATGCAGGTGGGCGAACCCTGCTGGTAGAAGTGTATAAACCGGCACCAGTTATTATTGCGGGATTGGGCTATATTGACACTTCTGGTATGAAAGATGTGGATTACTATTTAACAGATTCTTTTTGTTCACCTAAAGGCTTGAATGAAAATGATTTTAGTGAAATTCTATTGCGGATGGATGATTCACATTTTTGTTTTTCGCCTATGAATGCAAAGGCATTTATGCAAAGTGATCACTGTAGGCATGAGGGGGTTATATTTGCATCGTTTAACAATTACCGAAAATTGACAAATGAAATATTTATCATATGGAAGAAAATATTGGATGCTGTGCCTGACAGTAAATTACTTATAAAAAATTCTGCAAGGCGTTTCGATAATAAAGAAATAAGAACACGTATAGAAGATATGATACAGAAAAATGGCATAGCGAGAGAACGTATTGTTCTGGAATCTCCTTCGAATGATTATTTATCCAGATATGATGAGGTAGATATTATTTTGGATACATATCCTTATGTTGGAGGGACAACAACATGCGAAGCTTTGCTTAAGGGGGTTCCCGTTATTACCCGCTATGGTGAAAAGCATGGGACACGCTTTGGTCTGAGTTTATTAGCAAATTTAGGCTTGCAGGAGTTGGCATCTTCTGATTGGGAGACTTATATAGAGAAGAGTATAGCCATTGCTCGTGATAAGGAACTGCGACAAGCATTGCGCACTCAAATTCCTATCTTGATGCGAAAATCTCCGCTTATGAATCAAAAGAAATATATGGAAAATATAGAGTCCTTATATCAAAAAATTTGGCAAAAATGGTGGTCGAATAATTCTAAGTGACACTGTGGAGGCGAAAATGGATATATCGTATAAGGTTTTATGGGAAGCATATATGCAAGCAGAAAAGCAGTTGGATATAGACGGCAGGGCTGCCTGTATTGCAGAAATGATGAAATTAGTAAAAAAAACAGATGATATGGCAGAGCAAAAGAATATTATTGCTTTTTTAACGTACCATTTTCCCATTACTTTTCTGTCTGCAATGGAGGCTGTTTACAAACATCAAGGTAATCAGGCAAAATACTATCTATCCCTTATGGAACCTCAAAAATATGAGCCTTTGAGTATGCTGCCGGCTTATCAATACTGGTTAGGAAGAGCTTACTATGAAAATGGAGAATATGAACTTGCTGCTCATTCGTTTCTAGAGCGTGTGAAGAAGTGTCCGCAGGATGAGTTTGCATATTTTTATTTGGGAAATTGTTTCTTCCACCTAAATGAAATTATGCAAGCCGCTATGGAATATCAAAAAGCTATAAATGTGAATAATGCTTTTGAAGAAGCAAAAAATAACTTAAATATTACCTTGACACGATTGAACAAGATTTTTATGCATAATAAAGATGAGTTTTTAGATAATTTACAAGATATGGATTTAAGTGTTGTTAATAATGAAGATATAAGTTTTTTCGATATACCTATATTTATTAATAATCGTGATAGAGTAGGTACATTGCAAAAATTAATAGATTGGCTTCAATCTGCTGGATATAAAAATATACATGTTTTAGATAATAAATCTACATATCCTCCGTTGCTGGCGTATTATGAATATATAAAGGAAAGAAATGTTTGTGTTTGGCAATTGCCAATTAATTTTGGACATAGGGCAATATGGGATTCTAATATATTGAATATTTTAAAAGTCAACACACCGTATGTTTACACGGATTCAGATGTTGTGCCGGATGAGAAATGTCCACATAATATATTAGAAAGACTGTATTCTATTCTAGTAGGTCATAAGTATTTGAAGAAAGTAGGGTTGACCTTACATATAGATGACATAACCTATTATAATAGTGCACATATTCGTAAATCAGAGTTATCGCTCAAGCATATGCGAGTAAAGGATGGTTTTTTTCAAAGTACAGACACGACTTTTGCTCTTTATCGCAATGTAAGACACTATTGTTTACGAGAGGCATTTCGCACGGATGAAAAACTGATGGCAAGACACTTACCCTGGTATTATGATTATAAGAATTTGCCACTTGATGAGGAGTATTACATGAAACACGCGAATAATTCATCAACATTATCACAGCAGTGGAAATTGGATAAGGGTGAATAGAATGAAAATATCCGCATGCTATATTGTAAAAAATGAAGAGAAAAATCTGGCGAAATCCATAGAGTCATTGAATAGCATAGTTGATGAAATTATAGTTGTTGACACTGGTTCGACTGATAATACGCTAGATATAGCGCGGAAATATCAGGCCGATGTTTATGAAGAGTTATGGCAGGATGATTTTGCTTTGCATCGTAATTCTGCATTATGTCATGCTAGTGGAGACTGGATTATTTTTCTTGATGCTGATGAATATTTTATAAATCCGTCAGAAGTGCGTTCCTATATTTATCATATATCTGTGGATACAGATTATGAAGGACTGGCAATTCCCTTGGTGAATATAGATCCTGAGCAGAATGATAAGAGAGAACAGTTTATCAATAGCACAAGTGTTATTCGTATTTGGCGTAATTGTGCGGATTTTCGCTATGTTGGATGTGTACATGAAGCTGTATATAGGGTTGACGAAAAGCAAAATATAAGGCCACTGAATATATTTTCAGCTGGGAGAGAATTAACTGTATATCATACAGGGTATCGTAGTTCTATAGTGAAAGAAAAGTTAAAGCGCTATCTGTTTATGTTGAATAGGGAAATATCATGTAATGGAGTTCAACCATTGAGTTACCGTTATTTGACGGATTGTTATTTTGGACTGGGAAACTATATAGAAGCTGCTAAATACGCACAACGGGCTATTGATTTTGAAAATAAAATGGAAATAACGACCATGGAAGGAAAAGGAAAGTTATACAGATACCTTATAGAATCTGCCATTGAACTGAAGTGGGAAAGAAACAAAATAATGAACTTAGCAAGAACGGCTTTACAAGATACCAGTAGTGAAAAAGATTATTCAATTATGAAGCAATATATAAAAAACATAGCGGTGGAGTGCTCGTATTGGCCTGTTTATTGTGAGTTGATAGCGCAGCATCCAGCGGAACAGGAAATATACAGATTGTTAGTTTCGGTGTTGAATGGGGAAATAGTCGCAAGTGAGTATTACGATAAAATGATTACCAAAAGGCAGAGAAAATTAGCGTATGCTCTATTTATGCTGAAAGGGAAACAGGAATATCAAAGAGAATACAGTCAGTGGAAAAAAATGTTATCGTCTAGAGAATGTGAATTTAATAATGAAGAGGAAGTGGAAATGTCTTTAGAGGAAATTTTGGATAAATTACAAGTTGACCGCTATAATCGAAATAATCTAAGGATATTTGTTTCAGAACTTAATAAAATAAAAGCTCCATGTGAAGAGCAAATTGTATTGTTGAATCGAATTTATAAGCCGGAAGATGCTGGCTTTATAGCCGAAGCTATAGGTTGGAAGGGGAAAAGTATATATTTGTATTATGCTGGGAAAGCTGGATTGCCATTGGATGCTCCAGAGGCATATTTGGCTGCGGATAAACCTCAAGCTGCTGCTGCGCAATTATCTATGGAACTGAAAATTTTGCATAGCTTAAGGAGTTCACAATGAAAATATCAGCTTGTTATATAGTGAAAAACGAGGAATTGACGCTAGGAAAATCTATAGATAGCATAAAAGGCTGTTATGATGAACTTATAGTGGTTGATACCGGTTCCACAGACAGAACGGTAGAAGTAGTAAAAGAAAAAGGCGCAAAGGTATATTTTTTTTCGTGGCAGGATGATTTTTCCAAGGCTAGAAATTATGCCTTGTCAATGGCCACCGGTGATTGGGTTATATTCTTGGATGCTGATGAGTATTATCGTGGTCTGGTAAATATAAAGAATTATGTTATGTCGAAAGTTATTGATGTTGGTAATATAGATGCATTTTTAGTGAGTATTTTTCATGTAGAGAAGCAGGAATTGCCTCCGTTGAAAGTAGCACGTGTTTTTCGCAAGGATAGTCATATATATTATACGGGTGCTATTCATGAAGTGATTAAAAGAGATGATGGTGACTTAAAATTATACGATGCGACGGGGGTTATGAAATTTGATCATAGCGGTTACAATGCAGAAGTTATGCCATATAAATTGCGGAGAAATCTAAAGTTGCTTCTTAAAGATATTGAGAAGAATGGTGAGCAAGATAAATATTATTACTATTTAGCTGAATGCTATTTTGGACAGAAAAAATACCGAGAAGCGATGACATATATAAAGAAAGCAATTGCATCACCTGTGAGACATATGTTTGAGGAAGCTAACTATTATCATATTTTGATAGAATCTATGAGACAATGTGAAGAAAATATAGATGAGATTGAAAAAATGTCCGATAAAGCTATAAGACTATTTCCGGAAATGCCTGAATTTTATGGCGAAAAAGGAATTATTCTCAGTAGCAAAGGGGATTTGGATGAAGCATTAAATATGTTGGCAATATGTGCAGAAAAATATGAGAGTGAAAAACGAACGGATTTAGAATTTGGTTATTTAACAGATTCTTCGATGGATATTATTTATGATAGAATGATGAAGATTTGCTTAATAAAAGAGATGCCGTTGATGTTTGAGTTGGTATCTGGTATTGTCGAGGAAAGGAAGGGAGAAAATTCATTTAGAAAGGAAATACGTGATTTGGAGCTGGAATATCAGCAATGTTTGGATGATATAGGAAGAAATATATACAGGCAAATGGAAATGAAGCATTCCCCGAAATTATCAAAATTAAAATCGCATACTATAGATATATTACGTGTGAAATCTATATTGGAAAGAACTGCGATAATGACAGATGAAGAGCAGAAAATATATGCTGAGTTTACAGATCAAGATATGCGACAAAGAGCAATTATGGAAATAGAAAAAGTTTTAGGTGCAATTTCTTGGTTATGGGGAAGATTATTAAAACTGGGGTTAGCTTTACTCAAAGATATACCTGCACCTTTGTTAAACGATAATGTTGTTATCGTTGCCAGAATACTTGAGAAGAAACGGTCAGGGTGCATAAAGAATGGATAAGTGTGAATTGGTCAGTCCAATATTTGTTGAGGTGTATCCTCAGGATAGTATTCATATATCTGCAGAAATAAGGGAGAATCGTATATATGACTTATATCTGCAGCGTTTTTCATTATCTGTTCAATCTGAATGGATTCATACATACTGCTATGCAGCGGATGAAGTGTGGGGAGAGGTTAAAGAAGTTACGCCACTGCAGGAAGATGGTGACTTTACGTTTACAAGGCATGAAGCTGTTAGAATAATGGCGTTACGTCGTGATGGCAGAAAACTTAACCATGAAGAAAAACTAGCATTATGGCAATCCTGCAATTGGAGAAAGCAAGGTACTGCAACGCTGATGTATAGGGATAAAATTATTAGGATAGTGGAGACAGTAAAAAAAATTCGTAAGCCTAATGATATCGTTTTGGCAGTTATGACCGATACGCACTATACAATTGGAGGAAATTGGAAATTATTGGTGGCGTGTTTGAGAGAATTTAGTCAATCCTCGTTGGACGGAATAGTCCACTTGGGAGATTTCACGGATGGAATGGTTCCCAAACAGGCTACATTTCAATATGTTCAAAGTATGTTATCGGATCTTGAAAAATTAAAAAGACCATTTTATGCTGTACTTGGTAATCATGATGCGAATTACCTTCAAAATAATTCGGAAAGACTATCATTGGTTGAGCAGGTTTCTTTGTACCAGCAATTGACAGAGCCATATAAGCGCGAGACTAAGCAACCCTATTACACATTTGATTTAGGTGATAGGGTTCGTTGTTTTGCACTTTTTAGTTTTAATGTAGACGAAGAACATCGTTATGGCTTTGATTTAGCACAAATTGACTGGTTGAGGCAGGAATTATCTCTTGTACCGGCGAATAATAAAATATTAGTATTTAGCCATATTGCGCCATTGTTACGACTGGACGCCTGGGCGAAGAAAATCCGGGGCAGCGAGGAATTGATGACTGTGCTGGAAACGCATCAACGGCAATATGGCAACATCATGGCCTTTATTCACGGTCATACCCATGCCGATTACATCT
>ERZ842401.3705-NODE-3705-length-18668-cov-48.783431_pt1 | contig 18668 bp, 9 predicted proteins | sample MGYA00521270_ERZ842401 | MGnify/ENA primary metagenome ERZ842401 (study PRJEB31892, sample SAMEA3878208) | bioreactor metagenome | biome: Moose rumen | place: Sweden | collected 2011-10 | study: EMG produced TPA metagenomics assembly of the PRJEB12797 data set... | reverse complement strand
CGCGTGCCGACTCGCCGCCCACCAGGTTGGGATAGGTGCGGCAGAGTCCTGTCGGGCGGGTGGCTTCGTGTGAGTTCACCATGATGTGGTGACGGGCGGCCTCCTTGATGACGTAGAGGTAGTGGTTGTTCATCGACTGTGAGTAGTGGTGGTCGCCACGGGGGATGATGTCGCCCACGTAGCCGGTCTTGACGGCGTCGTAGCCGTACTGGTTCATCAGTTCGTAGGCTTCTTTGATATGGCGCTCGTAGTTCTGCGAGCTCGATGAGGTTTCGTGGTGCATCAGCAGTTTTACGCCCTTGGAGTGGGCATAGTCGTTCAGCATCTTGATGTCGAAGTCGGGATAGGGTGTCTGGAAGTCAAAGACGTCGCGCTTCCACATGTTGGCCCAGTCTTCCCAGCCGACGTTCCAGCCTTCGACCAGTACTTCCTGTAGTCCGTTCTTGGCGGCAAAGTCGATGTATCGCTTCACTTTCTCGTTGTTGGCGGCATGGGTGCCGTTAGGCTTGACGCTGCTCCAGTCTATCTGGTCGAGCTTGATGGATGGGAAGTCGTTGGTATAGTGCCACGACGACTTGCCGACTATCATCTCCCACCATACGCCACAGTACTTCGTGGGGTGAATCCATGAGGTGTCTTCCAGCTTGCAGGGCTCGTTGAGGTTTAGGATGAGGTTGCTGCTGAGCATGTCGCGGGCGTCGTCCGAGACGATGATGGTGCGCCACGGTGTCTCGCAGGGTGTCTGCATGGCGCCTTTCAGACCTGTTGCGTCGGGTGTCAGATGGCTGACGAAGGTGAGCGGTGCGGGCAGCGGATAGGGTGACGGCTTGGGGTCGGGGGTGTAGGCGTTGCTGCCGCCCATCAGTTTCTCTGAGAGGTGCTTGGTCTCTGCGTCTACCAGCTCCAGGTGCATGGTGGCGTAGTCCAGGCAGGCGGCCTCGTGTATGTTAATGTACAGGCCGTCCTGTGTCTTCATCTGCAGGGCTGTCTGCACTCCTGTCTCGGAGAAGACGGCTACGCTGGAGTTGCCCCAGTTGACGGCCTGGCGGAAGCGGCTGCGGATTTCAGACAGCTTGGTCTGTTGTGTCACCTGCTCCTGTGTGTCGTAGTCGCCGGGGAGCCACCAGGCAGTGTGGTCGCCGGCCATGGAGAACTCGGTGCGCTCCTCTTTGATGAGGAAGTAGTTCAGCTCTTGCTGCTGGGGGAACTCGTAGCGCAGGCCGACGCCGTCGTCGTAGACGCGGAAGCGGATGACGATTTCGCGCCGTTCCGTCGGCTGCGAGAGGGTTGCGGCATACTCTGTGTAGTGGTTGCGGATGTCACGCGTCTCGCCCCAGACGGGTTGCCATGTCTCGTCGAAGGTGGAGGTCTGTTCGCTCTTCAGCGTGAAGCCGTCCATGAGGTCGGTCTCCCTCAGTCCGCGCGAGGCGTGCTTGTCCTTGGCCAGTTCCAGGCCGAGGTGCGAGGGGCGGACGACGTCGCGTCCCTTGTAGGTGACGCTGTACACGGGGCGTCCCTGCTCTACGGTAAAGTTCATCACGATGTTGCCGTTGGGCGACTTCACCTCTGTGGCTGCGAGTGTCAGCGGCCACAGCAGCATAGATAATAGTAAGCTTTTGTGTTTCATATTTTCTTGTTATTTACGTCCGCTTTGGGTAATGAGTGTCTTGACGGTGTCGTTGAAGTCCTCGGCCTGCATGAGCTGCTCGATGGTCATGTGCATGCGGTAGCGCCAGTAGTGGCGCGGGTTGGCGGGGATGTTGATGCGCTCGGCGTTCGGGTCGGGCAGACGAAGCTTCTCGTCAATCGAGAGCCAGTCCTGCAGGCTGAGCAGGCAGAGCATGGAGGGCGACGTCAGGTGACGGCTCACTATCTCCTTGGCCAGCCAGCCCGGCAGCGGGTGCGGGGCGGCGCCACCGCGGTAGAGCATGCTGTTGAAGTAGTCCTGCGTACGGCCTTCGTCCTCGTCCCACCACTGGCGCAGCGTCGGCATGTCGTGCGTCGAGATGGTGCAGACGGAGCGGTAGGGGTTGCGCGACAGGTGGCCGAAACGAACCTTGTCGTCCTTAGGCATTGACTGAATCTCGAGCGACAGGATGCGCAGCTCGTTCATCACCCAGGGCACGCAGTCGGGCACCATGCCCAGGTCCTCGGCACACACCAGCATGCGGGTAGCCTGTGTCAGTCGGGGCAGCTTCTTCATCGCCTCCTGGTACCAGAAGTGGTTGTTACGGCGATAGAAGTAGTCGTTGTACAGTCGGTTGAAGTTGTACTTCTGACCCTCGTCCAGCTCCTCGTAAGCCCGTTGGAATTGCACGGCAATGCGCGGATGCCAGCGGTCCTGGCGCTTATGGTCGACCAGGAATAGCCCCTCGCTGAAGGCTACGCCGTAAGCCTCAATCTCCTCTTTGCTCATGCCCAGAGCCGGTGCAAACTGTCCCATCAGTCCCGACTTCTCGGGTACGGGAATCTCCCAGATGCGGAAGAAGCCCAGCACGTGGTCAATGCGGTAGGCGTCGAAGTACTGCGCCATCTTGCGGAACCGGCGCACCCACCACGAGCACCCGTCCTTCAGCATCTCGTCCCAGTTGTAGGTCGGGAAGCCCCAGTTCTGGCCGTCGGCCGAGAACGGATCGGGCGGCGCTCCGGCCTGACCGTTCAGGTTGAAGTACTTGGGCTCCACCCACGCCTCCACGCCGTCGCGGCTGATGCCGATGGGGATGTCACCCTTCAGGATGACACGGTGCTGACGAGCGTACTCGTGAGCCTCGTGCATCTGCTGGTCCAGATTGTACTGGACGAAGCACCAGAAGTTGACCACCTTCTTGTCAGCCTTGGGCAGCGGTCTGGGCCATTCGCCAAAGGTCGCCGTACCGTACAGGTCGCGGTAGTAGCAGAACTCAGCATAAGGCTGCAACCACTGCTTGTTCTCCTCGCAGAACTGTTTGAAGCTGGCCCGGCGACTGACCGCAGCCCACTCCTGCTCGAACAGCTCATGCAGATAGTCCATTTTGGCCGTGAACATACGCTCGTAGTCAATCTGTGGCAGCGCATTCAGCTCCTGGCGCAGCTGTTCGAAGTGCGCCTTTCGTTTTTCATCTTTGATTTCAGGTAACTGTCTAAGGTCGGTGTATTGCGGATGCAGGGCATAGATGCTAATCGAATTGTACGGATAGCTGTCCTGCCATGTGTGTGTCATATTGGTGTCGTTGATGGGCAGCACCTGCAGAATGCGCTGATTGGTCTTCGCCGCCCAGTCAATCATCATTTTCAGGTCGCCGAAGTCGCCAACGCCGAACGAACCCTCAGAACGCAGTGAGAAGACAGGGATGACGGTGCCGGCACCCTTCCACGGATAGATGGGGAAGTAGGCCTGAGGCAGTTCGTAGACCACCACCTCGTTGGCATTCAGACTGGTCAGTTCTATGCAGCGGTTCATGCCCTGCTCCCACATCTCGGGAATGTCCTCGCGCTCATGGACAATGATGAATTTAAACTCGAAGCGCGTGTCGGGCAGTTGCGAGGCATCCAGGCTGACCACCCATTCGTGGTATTCATGTTCTGCCATGGGCAGCGCCTTCTCCGTGTCCCATGCGCCCAAAGCCTCAGGCGCACCGACAATGGCCAGCCGCTCACCGATGCGCAGCTGAGGGGCACGCACCTTCAGACGGATGGTACGCTGATACTCCGACTTAGTGCTCAGCTCACGCTTGCGGGCCAGCACACACTCCGTGAAGGCAGAGCTGTACATATAGCTGTCCTCTGGAATGTCAATCCAATGGTCATAGACCGTATAGCGCGCACCCTTTTGGGCCGCAAACTCCAACCGGTGGGGCTCTATCAGCCATTCGTGGCGCAGCTCCTCGTCACCACGGCACACGCTATAGTAGTAGTCCATGTATGTGCCAGGCTTGGCAGCCTTGGTCAACTCACAAAACCAGTGCAGACCATCGAGCGTGGTCAGCTTATGTTGTGCGGCTTTCGCCCCATCCTCCCCCGATAGGATATTCAGCACCAGGTCTTCGCCGAAGGTGGTCTGATATTCCATGTTAAACAAGATTTTCATATGCGTAGAATTTATTTAGGTTTTAACATAGTGCAAACGGTTGCATTATTTCTTGCCGCGGATGACGGTTACGCAGCAGGCACCGATAATCAGGAACACACCTGAGACCAGCATCATGGTAGACTGGTGGTGACCAACAGCCGACAGTATCAGACCGCCGCAGAGCGCTGCCACAATCTGGGGTACACAGATGGTACCGTTGAACAGCCCCAGGTAGGCGCCCATGTGGCCATAACCCTGCAGAGCGTTAGTGACAAAGGTGAACGGCATGGCCAGCATGGCAGCCCATGCACAGCCGATCAGTGCGAATGGAATGAACTGCAAGTACTGGTTATGCAGGAACGGCACCATGGCGAAACCTACGGCACCGATGACCAGACTGACGGCATAAGCCATCTTCGTGTTTTTGAACTGCGGCAGTACGGCAGCCCAGACCACAGAGCCGATGGCTTGTACGGCAAAGAGCACGCCAACCCAGTTGCCGGCAGCCTGGAAGGGTTCGCTGGCAGGGTCTGTAGTGTCCCACACCGTCTCGGCAATGGCTCCCGTTGTGTAGTTCCACATATAGAGGAACGCCGCCCAGCAGAAGAACTGCACCAGTCCGACTTTCCAGAAAGTCGACGGGGCGTTCTTCAGTAGCGTAATCCAGTTGGCACTGTCAGATTCTTCGGACGCCCCGGAAGTTTCTGACTCTTTGGATGTTCCGTTGTACTCGGCATACTCCTGCGGGTTCCACTCCTTGACCTTCAGCGTGGTATAGATGACACAGAGTATAAGGATGGCGGCACCGATATAGAACGACCAGATGACCGAGTCGGGAATGACGCCTTTCTCGGCCACATTGCTAATGCCGATGAAGGTGAAGATAAAGGGGAACAGGTAGCCAGCCACCGAGCCCGCATTGCACAGGAACGACTGGATAGAGTAGGCCTTGGCCTTCTGCTCCTCGTTCACCATGTCGCCTACCAGCATCTTGAACGGCTGCATGGCCATGTTGATGCTGGTGTCAAGGAACATCAGGGCTATCAGACCGAACAGCATGGCGGCACTGACCGTCAGACCCAGCGAACCGGCATTCGGCAACAGGCACATGACGAGCACGGCCACGGCAGCACCTATAAATAAATAAGGTATGCGACGTCCCCAGCGGCACCAGGTCTTGTCGCTCAGCGTACCTACTATAGGCTGCACCAGAATACCCATCAGCGGGGGCAGAATCCAGAAATAACTCAGGTTATGAGGGTCAGCACCCAAGGTAGCAAAGATGCGTGAGATGTTGGCCGACTGGAGCGCATAGGCTATCTGAACGCCGAAAAAACCGAAACTCAGGTTCCAGAGGCTCCAAAATGGTAAATTAGGTTTTTGCTTCATATTCTCTGTCTTTTTTTCTCTAAACTCTACACTCTGAACTCTACGCTACCTCGTCGTCCCGCGGATGACGAGGCGTGTACGTACGATGCGCCGCTCGGCCTTGTCCATCGGAATGGTACCCTCGACATGCCCTATCATTATGTCGGCAGCCTCTTCGCCTACCTGTTTGCCGCGTTGCTCGACAGTGGTCAGCATGGGGTCGCAGGCTATGGCGCGATAGCCGTTGGTGAAACCGCAGATGCTGATGTCCTGAGGAACCTTCAGACCCATGCGCTTGGCCGTGTACATAATACCAATGGCCGTGTCGTCGTTGATGGCAAAGAAAGCGTCCGGACGGTTCTCCATGGACAGCAGCTCCGGCGTGATGGCCTCGGCGTCGGCACGGTTGTCGCAGACGCGGGTGATGCTTTCGTCGTAGGTTAGTCCATGCTTTAGCAAAGCGTCTTTATAGCCGTTGAAACGGTTCTTCGAGATTTCCAGTGTCATGGGCGAACCGTAGAAACCGATGCGCTTGCAGCCAGTCTCGATGAGGTAGCTGACGGCATTGAAGGCACCCATATAGTCGTCCACCACTACGCGGCTGGCATTCACGCCCGTACATATTCTATCATAGAAGACCAAGGGCACTCCCTCGTCTATCAGCCGCTGGAAGTGGTCGTACTTCTGTGTGTCCTTGGCTTGCGAGACGATGATGCCGCACACCTTGTACTCATAGAACGACTGGCAGATGCGCACCTCCCGTTCGTAGCTCTCCTGACTCGTAGCCACCAGAATGCGGTATCCCTGCGAAGAGGCTTCTTCCTCTATGCCGCTCAGCACCGATGCAAAATAGTAGTGGACGATGTTGGGAATGATGACGCCAATCAGTTTCTGGGGCTTCACCTTCGAGTGGCGCAGTGACTCGGCAATGACGTTCGGCGTGAAGTTGTGCTCACGGGCATACTGCTGAATAGCCGCCCTGCGCTCTGCCGAGATGCGGGGCGAGTCCTTCAGGGCGCGCGACACCGTAGCCACCGAGATTCCAAACTCGCGGGCTATGTCCTTCATTGTCATTGGTGTCTTCTCTTTCATCTGGTTTTTAGTTCTTTCTGTCTGTACCTTCACTGGTTTCGCTTGCAAAGTTATCGAAAAGTTTTGTTCGTTGATTCTTTACCTTGTTTATTTTATTCATTCATAACATGCAAACGTTTGCATTGGCTATATAACGAATTTTTATCGTAAAAAGTATTAACGAATCAAAACTATTCCTATCTTTGCACCGTAATTGCAATTGATTTAAATCAATATACCGAAATTTCGAGAACTAATAATAATATACTAACTTTAAAAATTGAATGATGAAGCAGGTAAACATTAAGATTCCGTTTAGGATGCTCGTCCTCATGTTAGGACTGTTCCTATCGGTAGGAGCCTTTGCGCAGATTGATGTCAAAGGCCATGTTAAGGATGCTCAGGGTGAACCCGTCATCGGTGCCACTGTACGTGTAGCGAACACGCAGATTGCTACCGTTACCGACTTCGATGGTAACTTCATTCTGAAAGCTAATCAGGGTGCCGACATTACGGTCAGCTATATTGGCTATCAGACCGTGACAGTCAAGGCTGCCCCCTCGATGGAGGTAACGTTGGAAGACGATGCTGCCTTGTTGAACGAGGTGGTGGTCATCGGTTACGGTGCCGTCAAGAAGACCGACCTCACAGGATCGGTGACAGCTTTGAAGCCAGACTCCAAGAACAAAGGTCTTGTGGTGAACCCGCAGGACATGTTGGCTGGTAAGGTTGCCGGTGTTAACATCACCAGCAACGACGGTGCTCCCGGTGCCGGTGCTCAGATCCGTATTCGTGGTGGTTCGTCGCTGAACGCTTCTAACGACCCGCTAATTGTGATTGACGGACTGGCCATGGACAACGAGGGTGTGAAAGGTCTTACCAACCCCCTGGCTATGATTAACCCACAGGACATTGAGTCGTTCAACGTGTTGAAGGATGCTTCAGCTACAGCTATTTATGGTAGCCGTGGTTCTAACGGTGTCATCATCATCACCACCAAGAAGGGCCGCAAGAACCTGAAGCCGACCATCTCTTATTCCGGTAGCGTAACGGCCAGCGTGCGCCAGAAGTCGCTGAAGGTCATGAACGGTGACGAGTATCGTGCGTTCATTACTAATATGTATGGCACGGAGAGCATTCCTTATAGTGCACTGGGTACAGCCAGCACCGACTGGCAGGACCAGATCTATCACCCGGCCGTCAGCGTTGACCACAACCTGACCGTTTCCGGTGCTATTAAGAACCTGCCCTACCGTGTGTCTGTTGGCTATACCAATCAGGAAGGTATTCTCAAGGGCTCAGACTTTGAGCGTGTCACTGCTTCGCTGAATCTGAACCCCTCGTTCTTCAAGGATCATCTGACGCTGAACCTGAATGCCAAGGGTATGTTTGCCAAGACAAAGTATGCTGACACAGGTGCCGTGAGCGCTGCAGTCTACTTCGACCCGACACAGAGTCCCTACGACTTCACCTCTAATTATCATAAGGAGCTGCTGGGTGGTGCACTGAACCAGACCCTCCAGAACTTTGGCTACTACTTCCAGTGGCCCGTTATCGGTGTCTTCGACGGCGACCCCACTTGGCCTGCCTCTTACAACAGTACAGCAAACTCGCCTAACCCGCTGGCCCTATTGACTGGTCGTGACGAGCACGCCATTAGCCGCTCATTCGTCGGCAGTGCCGATATCGACTATAAGGTTCATGGCTTTGAGGACCTGCGCCTGCATGCCACCCTCGGTGCCGACATCTCGGAAGGTAAGCAGTACACGAACAACGAGACCTGGTACACTGGTTCTTGGTACTATGGCAGCACAGGCATGGACAAGATTCTGAAGCGCAACCTTCAGCTCTCGGCCTATGCTCAGTATTATAAGGACTTCTCCAAGGCTCATCACTTCGACATCATGGCCGGTTACGAGTGGCAGCATTTCTGGCGCGACCAGAAGAACGACTATGTCGGCTATTATCCCGAAACGAACCCCAACTATAATGAGACCGCTGATCACTCACGTCCTCATACCCCCTATCACTTCACGACCGACAGCTATCTGGTATCGTTCTTCGGACGTTTGAACTACACGCTGCTCGAGCGTTACATGCTGACTGCTACACTGCGTCACGACGGTACGTCACGTTTCAAGGACCACTGGTCAACCTCTCCCTCTGTGGCATTGGCATGGAAGATTAACGAGGAGCCATTCTTGAAGAATGCCAAGGCGCTTTCTGACCTGAAGCTCCGTCTGAGCTGGGGTCAGATGCCTCAGCAGGCTGGTGCCGTGCCCGACTATAGCTGGATTGCCACCTATTCTAAGAACACAGGTACCGACAGCTACTATCCCGTAACCGGCGACGGCACGCTCTATCGTCCTGACAACTATACTCCTGCACTGAAGTGGGAGAAGACCACCAGCTACAACGTAGCATTGGACTGGGGCTTCCTGAACCAGCGCCTGTCAGGTACTGTTGACGTCTACTTCCGTAAGACGACCGACTTGCTGAACTATGCTCCCACCAGGGCACTCTCTGCTTATCGTAACCAGGCTTGGCAGAACATCGGTTCGCTGGAAAACAAGGGTGTCGAGGCCAGCATCAGCTGGAAGGCTATCCAGAGCAAGGACTTCTACTGGGTACTTGACTACAACTTCACTTACAACCATAACGAGATTACCGACCTGAGCGGTGTTTCCGAGGATGGTTCAGCCGTTCCCAACACGGGCATCAAGATTGGTACCGACCGTTATCTGGAGTATCAGCAGGTGGGCAACCCCATCAACTCGTTCTACGTGTTCCAGCAGGCTTACGACCAGAGCGGCAAGCCCATCGAGAATGTGGTGGTCGACCGCAATGGTGACGGCCAGATTACCCAGGCCGACAAGTACTTCTACAAGAGCCCTGCAGCTCCCGTCATCATGGGTCTGAGCTCTCGCATGGAGTGGAAGAACTGGGACCTCGGTTTCTCACTGCGTGCCAGCATCGGCAACTATGTCTACAACAACAACGAGCAGGGTATGGCCAATGTCAATCCTACCGAAGTATGGAAGAGCTCGCTCCTCTATATGAACAACTACACCTACGAGGCTGTTGCCCGCAACTGGCAGACCTACCAGATTACGTCACAGCTTTCCGACTACTATGTTCACAACGCTTCCTTCCTGAAGTGTGACAACATCACTCTGGGCTACTCGTTCAAGACGTGGGACGACTATCTGAACGGTCGTGTCTACCTCACCGCCTCGAACGTATTCACTATTACGAAGTATGACGGTCTCGATCCTGAGGTGGCCAACGGTTTCGACAGCAACATGTATCCGCGCCCGATATCGTTTATCCTTGGTGTTAACCTGAACTTCTAAAGAGTCACATTATTAAAAATATTAAGGAATAAAGTCATGAAAAGAATGATTAAGAATATAATTCCCGCTGCAGCACTTACACTGCTGTTTGGAATGACTTCCTGCACCAAGGACTTGGACGTGACGCCGCTGGATCCTAACATGGATACAGAGGTAAGCTACGAGGGTCTTTTCAATAAGTGCTATGCCACCATCGCCATGGCTGGCAACGGCGGTGCCAATGGCGACTGCGACATCGACGGTATCGACGGTGGTACGTCGGGCTATATCCGCCAGCTGTGGAACTCCAACGAGCTGCCCACTGACGAGGCCATCAACGGTTGGGGTGACGACGGTATTGAGCAGTCATGCTTCAACACCTACGACGAGTCACACCCGATGCTCAATGGTTATTTTGCCCGTCTGACAACCAGCATCACCTATTGCAACCAGTACCTGTCTGAGGCTGCTGACTACGATGCTACGATGACTGCCGAGGTGCGCTTCCTCCGCGCCCTGCACTACTATCTGCTGATGGATGCCTTCGGACGCGTGCCCTTTGCCGAGACGCTGGGCAATCCCGTCATCTATAGCCGTCAGGAGATTTACGACTGGCTGATTACCGAGCTGACTGAGAACGTAGAGCCTAACCTCTCTGCCGCCAAGGCCAAGAAGTCTACCGACACAGGCTATGGCCGTGTCGACAAGGCTGCTGCCTGGATGCTGCTGGCCCGCATCTATCTGAATGCCGAGGTTTACACCGGACAGGCCGAGTGGGCCAAGGCTGCCGAATATGCCAAGAAGGTCATGGACTCAGACTATCGTCTGAACACCACCTCCATCAACGGCTGGAGCGCCTACCAGATGCTCTTCATGGGTGACAATGGCGAGACCGATGCCGCCTACGAGGCCATCTTCCCCATCCTGCAGGACGGTAAGACAACCACCTCTTGGGGTACCACACTGTTCCTCAGCGCCGGTTCGTTCGACAGCGACATGCACGCCAATCCCAACAATCTTGAGGCTACCAACGGCGTTTCTTCACAGGTATGGGGCGGTAACCGCACCCGTCCGCAGCTCATCCAGAAGTTCTTCCCGAATCTGGATGCTCCCCAGCTGGCTTCCTACGAGATGCCTATTGCTGCCGGTGACGACCGTGCTATCTTTGATGGCATTGGCCGCGAGTTGAACAATCTGGACCGCGCAACCTTCAAGAACGGCTATGCCGTGGCTAAGTACGTCAACTTCAAGACCGACGGTTCTGCCGGTCACGATGCTACCTTCATGGACACCGACTTCTTCCTGTTCCGTACTGCTGAGGCCTATCTGACCTTTGCCGAGGCTCAGGCTCGTCTGAACGGCGGTGCTACCAACAGTGAGGCTGCCAATGCCATCAACGCACTGCGCAGTCGTGCACACGCTGACACCAAGGCCAACTATTCGCTTAACGAGATTCTTGACGAATGGGCCCGTGAGTTCTACTTCGAAGGCCGTCGACGTGTCGACCTCATCCGCTTTGGTAAGTTCGGTGGCAACACTGACTATATCTGGCAGTGGAAGGGTGGAACCTACAATGGTCGCAACTTTGAGGACTACAAGAATATCTACGCTATTCCCGCTTCTCAGTTGTCTACCTACAACAATGAACAGAATCCCGGTTATTAATCATTAACAGAAAGGACAATAGATTATGAAAAATATATTCAAGTCGTCATTGTTGCTTCTGTGTAGCGTGGCTTTATTCACTGCCTGCGCAGATGACAATGATTCCAACCCCGTGCTGGGACAGCCGACAACGTTCGCGCTGAACACACCGGCCTATTCTACGGTGCCAGTAGACTTGGCCTCGTCTACAGCGATTCCTTTTACCTGGTCCTCGCCTGACTATGGATTCCCCATTGAGGCAGAGTTCCAGCTGGAGGCTTCCATCGACGGCAATTTCACCATTTCCGTCGACGAGGCTGATGCCGACGAGACCGGTGCCACCATTCCTAACTATGTCATACTGCCGACCATCTTCACAGGCGGCAGCGGTTCCATACCCTGCAGCACGCTGGCTGTGGCTCTTAACAAGATGGGCAACTGGGCCGAGGGTGAGGCTCCTGCCACACAGACACTGGTGGTCCGCGCTTCTGCAAAGACCAAGAATTCCGGTGCCACCCCCATCTACTCTAACACGGTAACCATCGTTGTCGTTCCGAGCAACGAAGAACCTCCTGCAGAGTATCCGCTCTATATCTATGAGATTGGTAATGAGAGTGGCTGGTCGACAGCTCACGAGCTTTGCAGTCCTAACATGGATGGCCTCTATGAAGGCTTCTACTGGCTCGACGGCGGCTTCAAGTTCAAGCCCAATGCCGACAACTGGGAAGGCGACTGGGGTCAGGATCCCGCTGGTGAGTACGGTACCCTCGTCGTTGACGGTGAGGAGGATTGTAACGATCCCGGCAAGAGTTTCCCCGACAAGGCACAGCCCGCAGGCTTCTATCAGATCAATGTCAGCCTCGTTGACATGACTTGGAGCATTGTTCCTATCACCAGCGTCAGCATGATCGGTGGCTTCAACGGCTGGGGTGCCGACGTTGAGATGACCTACAATGTGGACGGCGGCTACTGGGAGTGCACAACCAGCGAGGTAGAAGGCGAGTACAAGTTCCGCGCCAACCACGACTGGGCTATCAACTGGGGTGGTACTGAGGACAACCTGGAGCAGGATGGTGCTAACCTGAACAGCAACGGTGGTACTCACACCTACAAGCTCTACATCTCTTATGCTGGAAACCATAAGGTAGTAATCGAGTAATTATTTTAATTGACGCAGAATTATGAAGAAAGTATTATATTTAATGGGTCTGGCTCTCCTTGCTGTGAGCTGTACCGAAGATTATACCGACTGGGCCAATCCGTTCAAGAACGACCCGGAGGCCGCCAAGACCATGGCCATGAGTATCAACCCCGTTGGTACCATCGACCTGGCAACGGTGGAGACTGAGACCGTTCAGATCTTCTCGCCGACGATTACCATCGATGACGAAGCCGAGACAACCTATCAGGCAAAGATCTATGGTCCTGAAGACGGCACTGATGCTGAGTTTGAGGTGGCTGCCGACGGCTCTGTAGCCAAGGAGTTTCTCGAGACGGCAGTCTATGCGCTCTATGGACAGCGCCCTGTCACACGCAACATTCCCATGGACGTGTCGGGCTTCGTCAAGGTTGGCGGCCAGACCTTCAAGGCTCTTGGCAATACCACGCTGAGCGTGATTCCCAATGCTCCTGACATCGATGTTGCCTACTACCTGACAGGTACGCTGAACGGCTGGGACAACACCGACACCACCTACAAGCTGACCAACGACGGTAGCGATCCTTATGAGAATCCTACCTTCACCTGCCGCATCCCCGCTCCCGAGGATGGCAGCAATGTCGAGTTCAAGATGACGCCGGAGTCCGGCCTGGGCGGCGACTGGGGCAAGTGCCTCGCTGCAGGTAGCGGTGCTGCAGGAACCTTCGCCTACAACAACGATGGCGGCAACCTCGTCATCGAGGCTGTTGAAGGTGCCAAGTTCTACGACGTGACCTTCAACATGATGGAGCTCACCTGGTCTTACAAGGCCGTCTCCTTCGATGTCAACATCTACTTCATCGGAGCTACCGACGGCTGGACCAATGCTGAACAGCGTCTCGCCCTGACCGACGAGAGCGGCATCTACACTGGCTTCCTCTACTGCGCCGACCCGAACGGCTGGGGCAACGAGTTCAAGTTCCAGAAGGTGCCCAATGACTGGGGTACGGAGATCAACACCGGCCACATGACCGGCGGCATCACGGGTGACTTTGCTGACGGTGGCGGCAACTTCAAGGCTACTGCCGGCGAGGGAGTCTACTTCGTCACGCTCGACATGGCAGCCATGACCATCAATGCCGTCAAGGTCGACAAGATGGGCATCATCGGCGACTTCAACGGCTGGGGTGCCGACTACGACATGACGTGGAACGCCACCGACTACTGCTTCGAGGCTACCGGTGCCGGTGTCACTGCTGCTGGTTGGAAGTTCCGTATCAACGCCGACTGGGGCATCAACCTCGGCGGTACTGTCGACCAGCTCGAGGCCAACGGCGACAACCTCAGTGTTGTCGGTAACACCATCAAGCTCTATCCCACTCGTAAGGGTGCCGACAACATCTACTGCACGGTAGAGTAGTCCCACACTTACCTCATACAAACTCACAGGCGGACACCTCTCAGTGCCCGCCTGTGTTTTGCTATTTTAACGTGAATTCGTCGAACTCACGTTAAAAATTATATCAAATCGGGTATAAAATTCAATATTTTTACAGATAATATACCCGAAAAGGTATAATATATCTATATACATGTAGTCAGAAAGACAATTAATCAACCAAAATATGTCCTTATGTTCCTATGTCAAAATTAAACTCTAAACCTCCTTTTTATCAGAATGTCAATAAAAACGCGGCAAATTGTAATTTTTTCTAAAATTTCTTTGGTAGTTCGAAAAATATGTTTATCTTTGCAGCGGATTTTGTGCATTCGTGTGCGATTTCCAGCCTGTCCGCGCGTGGATGGGCACGTAAATAACATCGATGGAACGAGACCCGAGGGCAGTTGTACGTCCAGTCTCTGAAGTCCCCTTTAATATATTAATAAGGTGTATGCCACTGATGGGAGTATTCCATCTGCGTAATATGACCCCATAGAGTATGAAGGCTGTCACCTTCGTGTGCGCTGCTGTGAAGCAGGTATGATGAGAAAAGAGAACAAAAAAGAAGATAAATCATTTTTTAATTTAAACATTTTTTTTATTAACAAAAACATTAAGATTATGAAGAAAAATTTTCTTTTATTGATGTTGATGGCATTAGTGTCACTTACGGCATCTGCTGTGACTGACATTTCGACCAGCACGAAAATCCAGATGAGTACTGGTAACGTCACCTATGGCGGAAGTGAGGCTCCCACAATTCAGTTGTTGGATGAGGGTTATAAGATGACCACCGCCGATGACTACACTTGGGATGGTAAGTACTACACCACCGAGGCTTGTACTACTGAAGCTACAGGTACCATCTCTACTCTTACCGCTGGTACCTATTGGATACAGGTAGAAGGTAAGGGCGTGTACACAGGTAAGAAGGCCCAGTCTTTTGAAGTTGAGAAGAAAGCTGTTTCGGTTGCAGTTGCAGGCACATTTTCTAAGACCTATGGTGCTGCAGACCCTGCGCTGACTTCTGATGATCTTGACTGGTCTTCTGCATCAGGTTTTGTTGGAACTGATGACAAGACTGTATTCACCGGTACACTGACCTACACTTATGAAGGTACCAATGTGGGTACTTATCCCGTTACTGTCAGTGGTATGACAGCTGACAACTACACGCTGACCATTACTGGTGGTATCACTATCAATTCCAAGCCCATCACTGCTGAGATGATTACGGCTGTTGAGCTTACTGCGGACTACAAGAGTGCAGCTTACGACGAATTTGCTGTTGATGTAAAGGATGGCTCTACTCCTTTGGTAGCTGGTACAGACTTTGACGTGAAGGCTTATAATGAAGTAGGTATGACAAGTGAAGCTACTCCGACAAGTGTTGCTACGTACTATCTGGCTATTGAGGGGAAGGCTGGTGCCAATTATTCAGTTACTCCTCATCTTGCGGCTGGTACCTTCGAGATTAAGAAGGTTGGTCTTCGTATCGCTGCTGTCGATAAGACAAAGGTGTATGACGGTAATATTACTTCTCTTCCTGCTGGAGATGCATATACCGTTACAGGTCTGAAGGGTTCGGATGCTGTATCTAGCGTTACTGAGATTACTACTTCTGTAGAAGGTAATGCTAACGTAGGTAACAAGACAATTAAGCTGACAAGTAACACTACAGGTAAAACACTGGCAGGGAACTATGACATTAATCTGGTGAACGGTACGCTGACTATCGATAAGCGTCCTATCACTATTAAGGCTAACGATGCCACTAAGAAGTACAACCAGGCTGACGAGGATGCTACTGGTTACAATAGCGCATGGCCTACATCTGCTGCTGTAAAAGGTTATGTTGCAGCCAAGGGTTACAGTGGCGTGACTGTATCTTATACTGATGATGACACTAAGGATGCTTTCGTATCTACTGATGAAGCTACGACATTCTTTGGCCAGTACAAAACCTCTTCTCCTAATAATACGTATGCAGGTATCTACGTAGCCAAGAAGTCTGGTACTTCTGATAACAAGGGTGACTACGAGGATGCTCTTGAGGTAAAGGTGACTAACTCATCTGCTGCTGTTCTGAGTAACTATGCTATCACCTATGACACTGGTGATTACAGCATCGCTGGTGGTAAGATCTATGTTACTGCTGAGGCAAAGACAAAGAAATATGGTGATGAGGATCCTGAGCTGACTTATGTTGTTGACGGTTTGAGCGAGGGCGATGCTCTGACAACTGAGCCTACACTGACTCGTGAGGAAGGTGAGAATGTTGGTCCTCATACTATCAATATCTCTGGTGCCGTGGCTCCTGCCGGCTATGAGGAAATTGTCTACGCTACTGCAACGTTGACGATTGAGGCTCGCCCGCTGAAGGTAACTGCTAAGACCCAGACGCTGAAGATCGGTCAGACGGCTGCAAACTTGGATCAGACTCTTTATGAGATTACCGAGGGAACATTGAACGATGATGACGAAGTTGCTGACGTGTTCTCTCTGTCATTTGCCACAACTGCTTCTACTGACCCTGTAGTGCAGGTTCCTAATATGTCTGCTGCTGGCACTTATAAAGGCGGTATCTTCTATACTGCCGGTACAAAGGCTAGCAACTACGCCATTACCTTTACCAATGGTGACCTGGTTGTTGTAGCCGCTGACGCTATCGTGCTGAGCAAGACTAACGCCAACACTATTGCAACAAAGGCAGATGCAACTGTCACCTTCGACGACTTCGCACTGGCTGCTGATCGCTGGTATGCAATGACTCTTCCGTTCGCTGTTACTCCTGCACAGTTGTCAGCAACTACTGCTTTTGGCTATGCTGTTACCGACGTGCTGGATCAGACAAACAGCTCTGAGTCTAAGGTAAGATTCGTGCTCAACATGACTACCATCCCTGCCAACACTCCGTTCATCTTCAAACTTGCTGAGGCAAAGAACATGAACCAGGTTGTGTTCACTAGTGTTGACGTTACTGCTCCTGCAAGTGAGGATGTCCTCGTTGTGACTGATGCCGCCGAGAACCAGTTCATTGGAACTTATGCAGGTGTGACGTTTACTACTCCCGACAAGGACTACATCATCTCTATCAGCGATGGTGACATCCACCCCGCTGCTGCTGGTGCAAAGGTTCGTCCTCTGGGTGCTTACATCAAGACCAAGGCTTCATGGGCTAGTGCTCCTGTCTTCGAGATTGAGGAGATTGACGGTAGTGTAACGACCATCAAGGCTATCGAGACCGTGAATGCTGCTGTTGCTACAGACGGCTGGTACACCATCAACGGCGTTCGCCTGCAGGGTGCTCCCACTGAGAAGGGTATCTATATCAACAACGGCAAGAAGATTGTCATTAAGTAATTGTCGTTAACTTGTCAATGTGAGTCCGCTCTTGCTCCCTTTGCGGAGCGGACTCCATTTTCTATTAAAAGACTAATTTGAGATGAAAATGAAAAAGATTGAATATCAGGCTCCAGCAATGGAGGTTATTAAAATGTATATGAAGGGCAGTGTCCTGCTGGAGGCATCAGGCCAGCCCGGTTATAACGATACACCCGTTATGGAGTAAAGATTCTCTTATACACGCGGTCTTTTCCGTGTGAAAGATACAAACCTATCTGGGGCGCAGGGCCGCATCAAGCGCCTCCTGCGCCCCAGTGTTTGAAACCTAAAACAGAATAAGCATGGCACATTATTATGATGCAACTTGTCCAGAATGTGGTAAGAAATTTCATGTTGAGGAATGCTCTATGGGTGTCCCAGGTGGTAAGGATATTGAAGACATCAATTGCCCTTGGTGTGGCTACACAGTTAACCAGATGATGACAGATGGATGGTTTGTTACTTCAAAAATAGAGTAGTGAATATGGCAAAAGGTAAACCCACTAAAGCAGGTACTAAGAAGAAAGCCGCACCCAAATTGAACTCTAAAGGTCATTATGCATTCACAGCAATTTCTTCGAAAAAAGGTGGAGGCAGTTTAGATCCAGGTCCAAATAAACCGAAAAAATGAAATTACAAGATATATTAGAACAGTATCATAAAGATTCTGCCCAAGCAAGTGACATTGCAAGGAATCTCAACTACGCCTTTTTGGGTGTGCTATGGATTTTGGCAAAGGAAAATGTTGACAATCTGGGAAATTTTACATGGCCTCTTATTCTCGTTGTGTTGTCTTTGTCTTTTGACTTTTTGCAGTATCTAATTAAGGCCATTCTCGAGAAAAAGCATTTTGACAAACAAGAATATAAGGCTACCAATGGAGAAGGCGAGATAAACGAAGATTACGATGCTGCCCCATATCCTCTGTGTATAAAAAAGACAGCACAGTTTTTCTATTATTTTAAGTTGTTCTTCACAGGTGGTACAGCTATTCTAATCATATGCCAAATGGCAAAACATTTGATTTCTTGAACATCAAACACCCGAAATCACGGGGTCGGTTCCACTGATCAATTAGATGGATATAAATAGGTGGCGATGAACTTAAGAATACGCAAAGTCGACATACGATGGTGCACGGATGAGCGAAACATCGTTTTCTCTGATCAAGGTCTGAGTGTGGCGATGTATAGTACTCCCCAATCCCAAACCAGTGACCCTATGTTGCTAAGGCAATAGCAG
>ERZ842401.3704-NODE-3704-length-18670-cov-5.893097_pt1 | contig 18670 bp, 24 predicted proteins | sample MGYA00521270_ERZ842401 | MGnify/ENA primary metagenome ERZ842401 (study PRJEB31892, sample SAMEA3878208) | bioreactor metagenome | biome: Moose rumen | place: Sweden | collected 2011-10 | study: EMG produced TPA metagenomics assembly of the PRJEB12797 data set... | reverse complement strand
TTCGATACTCTGCGCATTTGGGCTGCTCTGGCTTGTTGGATGCGGCATCGTGAAACTGGTGCGGTGGCTTTGTGCATAGCGTGAGAGAGGCGGGGTGCTGCGGGGCTTTTTAGACAGGATTAACAAGATTGACAGGATTAAGAATTATGTATGAATATAGATGAAGTATGCTACAAAGTAATTGGGGCGGCAATGTCCGTGCATCGACACTTCGGTCCCGGATACCTTGAGGAAGTGTATAAAAACGCCCTGATGGAACCTCTTAATCCTGTCAATCCTGTAAATCCTGTCTAAAACAAATTTTCGGGATTTATGATGCCGGATTCGCTCATCTTTTCGGGATCTTCTACACCTGATTCGCTCATCTTTTCGGGGTCGTCAATGCTAGATTCGCTCATTTTTTTCGGGACGTCACTTGCGTATATGCCCAGAATTATGATAAATTACCCCCGTAATGAGAAAAGAATCTCGATATTTGCGTCGGAAGTTTGACGCTTGGTTGGAGGCGTGGAAATTTGACTCCAATCATAAACCTCTTCTTGTCAAGGGTGCGCGTCAGGTTGGCAAGACGGAGTCGATTCGGCATTTCGCAAATGCCCATTACGACAATGTCATAGAGATCAACTTCGTCTTCCAGCCGGAGTTTAAGCAGATTACGGCGGACGGCTACAAAGCTGAGCGCGTCATAAAGCGCATGTCCGCGCTTGATCCTACGCTGCGGTTTATTCCAGGTCATACGCTCTTGTTCTTTGACGAGATTCAGGAGTTCCCAGATGTCGCGACGACGTTCAAGGATTTCAAGGAGGATGGCCGCTTCGACATAATCTCAAGCGGCTCCATGCTCGGGGTTCACTACAAGCAGATTGCCAGCATTCCCGTCGGCTACAAGACGGACTACGATCTCTCGTCGTTGGATTTCGAGGAATTCCTGTGGGCATGTGGCTACGATTCGGCTTTTGTCGATGGACTCTACGCGCACATGGTGGAGCGGCGTCCGTTCGACGACATGACGCTCGACCTTATGGATCGGCGATTCCTTGATTATTGTGCGTTGGGTGGAATGCCCGAAATCCTGAGAAACTACTTTGACAGGGGTACGTTTGAGGGTGCGTCGGCGCTTCAGCGTGAGTTGTTCCTCGCGTATCGGGACGACGTGCGGAAATATGCTGAGGGCGTTGACCAGACGCGCATCTTGAACGTGTTGGACCATGTGGCGCAGCAGCTCGCAAAGGAGAACAAAAAGTTTCAGGTGTCCAAGGTGGCTAAAGACGCGAGGTTCAAGGACTATCGTGGATGCGTTGATTGGCTCAAGGACGCGGGCGTGATAAACGTCTGCCATGCGATGTCGTTCCCGGAGCTGCCGATAGGAGGTAACCAGTGCGAGGACAAGTTCAAAATATACCTTGCCGACAGCGGACTCCTCCTTGGGCAGCTTGACGCAGAATCGGAGCGAGACTTCCGCGCGAACCGCAATCTTGGTACTTACAAGGGCGGGCTTTTCGAGAATATTGTCGGGGAGGCGTTGGCGAAAAGCGGTGCTCCGCTCGCTTACTACAAGCGTGAAGATTCGACGCTTGAGATGGATTTCTTTTTGCGTGATGCGGAAAGCCTTGTGCCGGTCGAGGTGAAGGCAAGTTCCGCCAAGGCCAAGTCGCTCAGAACGCTGATCGCCAGCGACCATTACCCGGACATCACATGGGGGATAAAGCTGGTCAAGGGGAACGTTGGATTCGCCAACGGTGTGTTGACGCTTCCGCAGTGGACGGCGTTCCTTCTCAAAAGGCTTATGGCGTCAGGTTCCACGAAAGAGTCTTAGCGCTTATCTAAAAAACTCGAAAAGAGCGCAAGCCATGGCTCTTCGCTCCCACTGGCAAAACCTCAACGGAGGAATCGAAATGAATATGTGGATGATGGCAAGTGCGTGTCGGCACGGGAAGGTCTATAGACAGGATTAACAGGATTGACAGGATTTTAGCGTGAAGAACAGGAGATACAGAAGATGGGGTTTTAGCATGGAGAACAGGAGAGACAGGAGGAAGACTGGGGATGCCCAGGCCCCGCCGAAGGCGGATTTAAACTCTCCTGCCCTACCTGCTTGAAAACAATCTTGTAAATCCTGTAAATCCTGTCTAAAAGAAACGCAAAAGGAGCCATGAATAGAAGCGAGTTCCATTGTCGGTGCTGCGGGGCGTGCTGTCGGATAAAGGACGGCATCGTGCGTGTTTCGGATGCGGAGATTTCGCGGATCGCTGCATATCTTGGCATGGATGAAGGTGAATTTATCGCCAATGAAACCGAGCTTGCGCCAGACCGCAAGGGGCTGGTGCTGAAAAGCAGGGCCGATGGAGCTTGTGTGTATCTTGACGAAAACAATCTTTGCCGCTTGAATCCGGTAAAGCCGGACAAGTGCCGCTCGTTTCCCTTAGAGTGGACGAACCCCGATTCTAACGCCATCTGCCCCGAACTGGCAGGCGCGGGATGGTGCGAGAAGGTTTATAGACAGGATTAACAGGATTGACAGGATTAAGAAATTCGCGGGAGAATAATGAAAAAGGCTTCACTTCTTTTGTTCGGAATTGTCTGGTGCAGCATTCTTGCCGTCATCACGTGGCTCTTTTCATGTAGCTCGGGGGTGGGCAAGAGTGATTTTCCTGATCCATACGGACGGTGGATGATGTACACGTTCTTTTCCGGATTTTGGGCGCTCGGCGTTGTCGTCGTCGCATCGGGTATCGCGATGCTTTTCTCAAGAGGGGACGAAAAGCCAAAACCGGGTTCGCTGACGGGCAAGTTCATGTTTATCATATTGGGTGCGATGTTTGCCCTGTTGGGAGTTCTCGGCGTCTGCGGCACGGTGGCAGATAATGCCGGAGTCGGCGATACGAATCTTCCAATGTTTTTCAGGGTGTTCTCGCTGGTGTGGTTCAAAGTCCTTCCGATAATCTTGTTTGTGTTTTTCTTCTTAATCGGATTACTAATATTCTCAATCGGCGTCCATGAATTTGCAAGACCATTTTCCAAGGGTAAGACAACCGAGCGAGGCAAACGGACTGTTCGCCTGAGAAGGATTCCCGACCTTGACATTCCGAAATTGTTCGGCGGCTTTCTGGGATGTATAGCTGCGCTTGGGCTCATAATCGGGCTCAAGAGCTTTCAGCTTTTCACGAATCCTTTTGCCTTCAAATGCTTCCTCATTGTCTCGCCCGTGGCGGTGATCGGCATCTATGCGGCGTTTGTAGTCCGCATGGTCAGGCGCGAGGCGGCTCAGCCGCACTATAAGGTCACATTCACGGGCGGCAAGTGGAGGACTGGCGCGGAGATGAGTGTCCGCTATGAATTCACAGGCGCTTCCGCGCCGAACGCTCTAAAGGTCTTGCTCGTCCAGTCCGACTACGCGATACGCGAGGCGGATACGCTGGAGGAGGATCGGCAGGAGACGGTGTACGAAGTGGATTCGCCTGCGGTGATCCATGCAGGTAGTTTCGCGTTCAAGGTTCCGAAGTCAATGCACTCCGAGCACATACGGTGGGGACTTGTTTTTCTCTTCGATTGCGAAGGCCAGGAATGCGAAGACTATTTCAAACTGGCGGCAAGAATGTCGTAACCCAAAACTAATGAAATGAATACTCGGATGATGCATGTGCGGGATGTCGCGGGAAGGTTTCTAGACAGGATTAACAAGATTAACAGGATTGTGGGGATGAATGGACGTCTTAATCTTGTTAATCCTGTAAATCCTGTCTAAACAAAACCGATAGGAGCAAATTCCATAAATACACGAATGGCATATGCGAGGGGGGCGCGGAAGAGAATCGGTCGTAAAGATGGCGGATTTTGGGCAAAATCGGTCGGCATGGCGACCGATTTTGTGGTATAATATGTGACGGACCGACCGATTAGAGTAAAAGTATGACGAATCTTGATAAGGTGATTGAGTATTTGCACTATCATCCGGGCGCAAGTCGCCGCGAATTGATGGAGGCACTGGTTCTGGGAATCAAGGACACCCAGATGAAAGTGCTTTTGGGTGATGGTATAGCCAACGGCGACATCCGCGTTGAGGGCAAGGCGCGGGCGACACGCTATTTTATAACGCCCAAGGCGCAGCTCTTGAGGACGATTGATCTTGGATCGTATTATGCTGTCGAGACCGACAAGCGTGAGATGCAGACCTCGTATAATTTCGAGTTGATCCGTGACGTGTTGCCGAAGGTGGAGATATTCACGAAGGACGAGTGCAAGTTCCTTGTCGACCGGGAGAATGCATTTTTGGCGCGCATGAAGGACTATCCGAAAGAACTCTATGCGAAGGAGATGGAACGGCTTGGTATCGACCTCAGCTGGAAGTCGTCGGAGATCGAGGGCAACACCTATACGCTGTTGGAAACGGTTAATCTCCTGAAGGACAAGATCGAAGCCGAGGGCAAGAAACGCGAAGAGGCAATAATGCTCTTGAACCACAAGGCGGCGCTTAAGGCCATTGTCGAGCATAGTGCGTATTTCAGAGATCTTTCGCTTGCGCGGATGGAGGACGTGCATTCGGTGCTGATCGAGGAACTTGGCGTCGAACGCAACCTGCGCCACATAAGGGTTGGCATTTCGGGGACGAGGTATCGTCCGCTTGAAGTTGAGTCTCAGATACGCGAGGCAGTGGAGGACATGTGTGCCCTCGTGAACGGCAAGAGCGACCCTTACGAAAAGGCGCTCTTGACGCTGTTGCTTATCGCCTACATTCAGCCGTTCACGGACGGCAACAAGCGTACGAGCCGTCTGATGGCGAATGCGGTGTTGATTTCGCGTTCGCTTTGTCCTCTGTCATTCCGCACGGTAGAGGCAAATGACTATCGGGCGGCATTGCTCCTGTTCTACGAGCAGAACAATCTCTCGGCGTTCAAGAAGATGTTCCTTGAGCAGGTTGAGTTCGCGATGAAGGAATACTTCTGAACATGGAGGAATTTGATATGCCTGTTGATTGCGGATGGCTTGAGTCGTTTACGAAGCTCGTCGATGTAGTGTGCGGGTGGGTATGGGGATTGCCCCTCGTCGGCGCGATTCTTGTCACTGGGCTTGTCCTTACGCTGTGCCTGCGCTTCACTCATATCTTCAACTTGAAGCGCGCCTTCGTCTACATGTTCCACACCGAGGAGGGCGACGAAGTGTCGGGCGAGGTGAGTTCTTTCGCCGCGCTTTGCACTGCGCTTTCCGCGACGATCGGCACCGGCAACATCGTCGGCGTCGCGACAGCCATTGGCACAGGCGGCCCCGGCGCGCTCTTCTGGATGGAAGTCGCGGCGTTCCTCGGCATGGCGACGAAGTATGCCGAAGGACTGCTTGCGGTGAAATACCGCGAGGTGACGCCTGACGGTCGCGTGCTTGGCGGCCCGTTTTACTATATTGAAAAGGGCCTTGGGCGCCGGTGGAAGCCGCTCGCCGTGGCGTTCGCGGCCTTTGGCGTGCTTGCAGGCGTCATGGGTATCGGCACCATCACGCAGATCCACGGCATAACGTCTGCCGTGCAGCGGTTCTTCGACCCGCAGTTCAACCCCGCGGACATGGCGACTGGCATCGGGCTTTTAGGCACGACTTATTCCGTGCCGGTGGTGGTTGCAGGCATCGTGGTGACGCTGTGCGTGGGGCTTGTCGTAATCGGCGGCATCAAGCGTATCGCCAAGGTGTCGTCCGTCATCGTGCCGTTCATGGCGATTTTCTACATAGCCGTCATCGTGCTCTTGCTTCTCGGCAATCTCACAAAGGTGACGGCGGCGATCCAGACGATCGTGCTTGCCGCCTTTAATCCGGAGGCAGTCACTGGCGGCGTCGTGGGAACAGTGTTCATCGCGATTCAGAAGGGCGTCGCGCGAGGCATCTTCTCGAATGAGGCGGGGCTTGGCTCTGCGCCGATAGCCGCAGCCGCCGCGAGGACGAACGAACCGGCGCGACAGGGACTCGTGTGCATGACAGGCACCTTCATCGACACAATTGTCATTTGCACGATGACCGGCCTTGCGATCGTGGTGACAGGCGCATGGGAGCCGTCGCTCGGGCTCGAGGGTGTCGACATCACGATAGAGGCGTTCAATCGTGGTCTTGCCTTCATCGGCCCCCATTCAGGCATAATCTCGTCATTCTTCCTAATGACTGCGCTTACCTTCTTCGCGTTCACCACGATTCTCGGCTGGAACTACTATTCCGAGAAGTGCTTGGAGTATCTCGTCGGTACGGAGCGGCAGTGGTGCGTAAAGGCGTTCCGCGTCTTATATGTCGCTGTCGTGTTCGTAGGGCCGTATCTAACCGTGTCGGTGGTGTGGGGCATGGCGGACGTGTTCAATGGCCTCATGGCTTTCCCGAACCTTGTTGCTCTCTTGCTACTCTCGCCTGTCGTCGCTCGCACGACGGCGGACTTCTTCCGCCGCACGAGACAAGAAAGTTTTAGACAGGATTAACAAGATTAACAGGATTGTTTTTAAGCAGGTAGGGCAGGAGATACAGGAGATTCGGCGGGGTCTGGGATGGCAACCCCAGACTTCCTCCTGCTTCTCCTGTTCTCCATGCTAAAAACCCCATCTTCTGTATCTCCTGTTCTCCATGCTAAAATCCTGTCAATCCTGTTAATCCTGTCTAAACAAAACTGAAATCTCAGCATGTTGACCTCTGTGTTATGAATTCATTAAAGTGAATATTTCTTCAAAATCGCTCTTGCGGAGCAGCGAAAAAAAGAGTATTATTCATTTTGATGAACAAAAAAGAGATAGGAAGAGCGATTGTAGAGAGGCGTGACACACTGGACATTACGCAGACGCGGCTGGCGAAGTTGAGCGGCGTGTCGGTGCATACACTTTCCAATCTTGAGACAGGCGAGGGCAATGTCACTCTTGATACGCTTTTGAAAGTTGCCGATACGGTCGGCTTCAAAGTGAGGGTTGGTGTATGAAGCGCGGAACCGTATATTATCGCGATATCCCAGCCGGAGAACTCGTCAAGGACGATGACGGGTATCTCTTCCGATACGACCCGACGTATTTTGTCGATCCTTCCATGCCCGAGGTGTCCGCAACGCTCCCGAAGACGCAGCGCGAGTATCGTTCGAAGGTGCTGTTTCCGTTTTTCTTCGGCCTGCTTGCGGAAGGTGCGCAGAAGGATCGCCAGTGCCGCGAACTGCGCATTGACGAGAACGACCATTTCACGAGATTGCTTGAGACGAGCGCATACGGCGCGATAGGAGCGGTGTATGTCAAGGCTTGATTTCTCTGTTGCTGACCTCAATCTTCCGGAGACCCGCGACAAGACGCGCAGGGCGTCCATTTCCGGCGTCCAGGACAAGGTGCAGCTCAAGCGTATACGCGGCAAGTTTGTCGTCGTAGATTCGGGAGGAGACTACATCCTGAAGCCTGTTCCGCGCAATACTTCGGCAGAACTCGCGGCGGACATTCCGGCGAACGAAGCGATTACGATGGACATTGCGGGGCGTCTCTTCGGAATCAAGGTTGCGGAACACAAGCTCGTCGAGATGAAGGACGGGGAGAAGGCGTATCTCACGCGGCGATTCGACAGGCGAGGCGGCGAGTCGATCCAGCAGGAGGACTTCTGCCAGCTTGCGGGACGTTCGCCTGAGAAGCACGGCGAGAACTACAAGTACGATGCGAGCTACGAGGAGTTGGCGGAACTCGTGCGGCGGTTCTGCCCTGCGGCGGCGGTGGAGAACCCAAAGGTGTTCTTCATTATCATGTTTAACTACGTCTTCGCGAATGGAGACGCACATTTGAAGAACTTCTCGCTTTGCCGAAGCGAACAGGGCGACTACGTGCTCACGCCCGCATACGACCTCCTGAACACGTCCGTGCATTTCCCCGGCGAACCAACCGCGACTGGACTCGACTTCTTCGCCGACGGATATTTCACCGCGGCATACGAAACGCTCGGGTTTTACTCGTCCTCAGACTTTATCGAGCTGGGGCGTGCTTTCGGCGTTGCAGAGGACGAGGTGCGCGGACAACTCGCAATGTTTGCCGAACGCCGCGTCGCCGTGGAGAAGATGCTCGACGAGTCGGTCCTCTCCAACGAGGCAAAGGCGCGCTATCTCTTGCGCTTCCACGACCGGCTTCGAGCAATCGCGCAATAGACAAAATGAAATGGCAATTTAGACAGGATTAATTTTTAGCATGGAGAACAGGAGATACAGAAGTATGGGGGTCTGGGGTAAAGCCCCAGCTATTCTCCTGCACCTCCTGCCCTACCTGCTTAAAAACAATCTTGTAAATCCTGTTAATCCTGTCTAAAACAAAATTTGAAAGGGTGCGTATGGAATACATCTGGAAATACAAGACACCTGAAGGGTTTGACGATCTCGTGATGAGCGGGGACGGCGAGGCGCTGACCGGACTTTGGTTTGCGGGCTCGCGTGACGCCGTGCGGCGCGGGGCAGCTGTCGAATTGCGCGAGACGCCGGTATTCCGCGAGACATGCCGCTGGCTGGACGAGTATTTCGCAGGGCGCGACCCCGGCTTCACGCCCAACTATCGCATAGAAGACCTGACAGAGTTTCGCTCGGAAGTGATTGACGAGCTCAAGCGAATTCCCTTTGGCGCCACGGTGTCGTATGGCGACATAGCGAAGGCAATCTCCAAAAAGCACGGCGGCGCAAAAGTCTCGGCGCGCGCTGTCGGCGGTGCGGTTGGGTGGAACCCGATTGGAATAATAATTCCGTGCCACCGCGTGATTGGCGCGGACAATGGCCTTACTGGCTACGGTGGCGGCCTTGGCAACAAGATATCGCTTCTCGCCCACGAAGGATCGGACCTTTTCGATGTTCGCCTTTCCGCGCCCAAGGACAGGAAGGACGAAATCGACGGAGTGTTCGTTCGGCGGTGTATTCAAGCCGTGAACAGGGCCGCTGCGCTGCATGGCCTTGGACGGGCGCGATGCGAAGAGAACGATGGCACGACGATATTGCTTGACGCACTTACTGATGGATGGGGTGAGTTTGCCGCGCCTTTTATCTTCGACGAGTGCAGCGACGACGACGCAAAGTTGCTGCTTGAGAGTTTTATTGATTTTCGATCTCTTTACCAATACGATCTTGCGGTTCAGCTTTCGCGTCTGCTGGCAAGGCGAGGCGCGCTCGTCAGGGCGCGGATGGGACGCATTCTTGCAAAGACCGACTGGAGTTCGTATGGCTCTAACGGACTTTTGCTCTCGTATCTCGCGTCGAGGAAGGGGAGTGACCCGCTCATTTGCCGACTTTTAGATACGGTGGGTGAAGACAACCGAGACGGGCTCTTCCTTGCCTGTTGGTATTCGTCGGGGAAGAAGGTTCAGAAGTGCCTCAAGCGCAAGTTTGAAAGCTGGATCGAAAGCGACGACTCGTGGGGTGGCAGCACTGGCGAGGTGTGGTGGCTCGGCGCGTTCCTTTCTAAATGGACGAAGGATCGCACCTTCCTCTACGAAGAACTCCAAGTGCTTACTCAATGGTATCTTGAACACCAAATGCCGACGCCGTAGTCTGAGTGATCTTGTAACAACTTCCGCGTCGTATTGACAAGAAAAAGTTGTTACAACATCGGCAATACGGGCAAAAAAGTTGTTACAATAGCAAGGCAAGGCCGTAGTGAAGAAATGACATCTATTATAAGGGAGACCAAAAAATGAAAACTAGAATCATGATAGTCGCTCTTGCGGCGGTGGTTGCTGTAGTTATCATTGCCACGGCGGCTGTCTATGCGGTTTTCTGGTATTGGCCAGGCCGTGAAAAACAGCGCATGGCGGAAGAGTGCTTGGCTTTGCATGCGGCGAAGTGGGATAGAACTATCAATTTGCCGATTGCTCCGCATGGCGGTAAACTGACGGATGTGGCAATTCCCAAAAAGTGCCTGTTCGCGGAGATCTCGATTCGAGACGAGACAGGCGCGCAGCTGCCAGCTCCGAGGGCGTCGATAGAAGGAGAATCCCTTTCCCTTGAAAACAGAGAAATCGGGAGTGGAGACATGGTAGGTGCCCTGAAACGGCTGACAGGGAAGACTCTCCCCGGAAGAGATGAGTTCTCCACCTTTATTAGAGCAGACATGGAGTGCAGTCATCGTTGCGTGGCAAGCCTCATCAACAGGTTTACCGAGCGTGGGATATGGGATATCTCAATTGTCGCTCGTGCGAGCGGCGATTCTGAAGATTCGCGGTTGGTGGCTTTCAAGATATTGCGGACTTGCCCTTGTGTAGGGTGTGTCCCGGAAGAGGACATACATATCTTTGACGAAGGGGAGCCGTTAGATGAAGAGGACTTGTCAATTCGTTATACTGCACCACTCTCGCTTGGGCAGCGGCTGACCTTCTGGGTTGGGCCGTCTGCTGACGGCTCTCTTGACGGCGCGATAGTCTATTGCGACAAGTGGGTCTCTCTCTCCGAGCTTGACGGTATTTTGACGAACTTGGCCGAAATCCCCGAGACAGCAGGCAAGGCCGTCTCCATAAAGTGTGCAGATAATTCGCCTCATAAGGCGCTGGTGAGTGTCCTCGATGTCCTTTACAAGCACAATTTCAAACGCGTGTATCTTTGGACGCTATGAAGAAACGAATTCTATTTGCAATGGTTGCGGTGGTCGTGGGAGTTCCGCTCCTTGTGACCGCGTGGTTCGGACTCGGCAGGATCGAGACGGCGTCATTGCCGGACGATGCGGACCTTCTCTGGACGCCGCCGGAGGTCGCGGACGAGGACAACGCATTCATCGCCACCCTCGCCGCGACGAACCTCGTCAAGCTCGCGACCGACGACTTTGGATTTGAAAGGTCTATTGTCGACGGTTATGCGGATCTCGGCACCCATTGCCCGACCTCGCGCGAATTGCGCGAAAATCAGTCCGCCGTGGAGAAGGCCGACAGGATCCTTGCCGACAACGCGGCATTCTACGCGGCGTTTGCGGAAGGGCTGGAGCGGAAAGCCTACAGCAGCAAAAAGGGGAACCTGGATTATAGGGCATTTGCGCTTACACTGCTTGAACTGCGCCTCTGGGCGTTCAAGGCGCAGCGCGAGGCAGACCGCGGCGAATGGGACGCGGCGGTGAGCAGTCTCGAAGTGCTTTGCCGGTTTGGGCGGCTTGTCTCGAACAATGCGGCGGACCTCTCCGATCTCGAACTTGGCGCTATTGCAGAGGATTTGGTCTTGAGAAAGATCGTGGATCTTGCGGCGGTGGAAGGGATTGGCGAAAATGCGCTTTTGAGCCTTGCTGCCCTTGCCGACGAGGATGAAGCCGCCTATGCGTCCAATTGCGTACGGACTGTTCGGGGGTCGTATACGGAACTGGTTTCGGAAATGCCGAAGAAAAGCGCTGCGGACCTGTTGCGGTTTCTGGATTGCGATTCACCTTTCCGGCGCATCTGCCCCGTCCTCGAGTGTTGGCCGTTCTACCATGGCTTTGCGTTTGACGCGCGGTGGACGCGTCGTCACCTTGCCGACGTCGCCCATGCGTTTCTGCGGGGCGAGACCGATCTTGCGACGGACGAAAAATTCTCCCCGCCCATAAATCCTTTTGCTTGCAATTGGCTCGGACGCAATCAGGTGAAGGGTTTTGCCCTGAGCTGTCGTGACCGGCTGAAGGGTTCGCGGGTGGACAAGTGGGTGACACTCCTGCGCACGCGCGCCCGGATTGCCGTCGCGGTGGCGCGGTGGCGGCTTGCCCACGGCGGCCAGCCGCCGACGACGCTGGACGCCCTCGTGCCGCAGTATCTTCCCGCGATGCCAACCGACCCTTGGTCGGAGGGCGGCAAACCCCTCGGCTACGACGCGTCAAGTGGCTTTGGCATTGTGTGGACAGTTGGCGAGTCTAGCACCAAGTGCATCCATGGCCGCAACCTGGGGGACTGCTGCCTCTTCCGTCCCGACGGCAAGCCGATGAAGGACAACATATTTGTGATATTTGAAGGTCCGTGGGCTGTCGACACAAAGACAAAGGTGCTTTACTGGTTGAAAGCGCACCAGTGCGAAGACGGCAGTTGGCACAACGGCCGATTCCTCGCTCGCCGTGCAGGAGCTCATGATCGGCGGCGGAGGATTCCGCTGGCTTCCGAGGCAAAGGGGAGTTCAAAATGAGTGACGTGATTTCATTCGTGACTTCATTGTTGTTTATTGCATGTCTGCTTTACGTGCCGATATGCGCGATCGCGGTGTTGGCGCGTAGTCTTGCCACGCCGGGCGAAGGCAAGATGACGAAAGAGGATGAGCGGTTTAGCAAACTCTTTTCGTGGCGGAACCTCTTCTGGGCTGTGTATGCACTTCTCATTCTATTCTGCGTAGGCAGTGCCGATTGCCATCCAGTTCATGATGGAATGACCGAAGCCGAAAGCAAGATTCTCTGCTGGAAGGCGCTGCTGTCAGGCCCTTATGCAGGACGGTTTCTGCCATGTGTCCCAGAGCGGCTCTCGGAAGAAGTAGTCGGTGCCGTGTATGTTGTCGTTCCCATGCTCTTCCTGCTGGCTGCCGTTGTGCTGGCGGCATTCAGGAAATGGAAGCTTGCGCTCTATAGTTTTGCGACCTTCGCTTTGGTCTGGCTCTTTATGGCGACAGGCGCCTTGTGGTATTGGAAATAATTGTGTTGGTGAGGCAAAAGTGGCGAAATCTGGCTAAGATTTGATGAAGGAAGGGCAAGATATGAAAAGCTGGATAATATTCGAGTGATGTCGCAGGCGAGACGGTTCAGCGGAGTTTACTTTTGGACGAGAGCCTATCTTGCTTTTAGTCGGATTCCTAGTTGACTTTTGGTCGGACAGGTGATATGATATTTGCAACAAAGATGGAGAATGCGCATGATTGAAAGATGGCAGTTGAAAGAATTGGTGGAATCAATGCGTTACAGACGTGTTGTCCATATTACTGGCGCACGGCAGTCTGGCAAGACGACTTTGGCGGCATGCGCACCGCTCGCTAATGTTCGCCGATACACGATGGACGACGACAACCTCAGAGATACGGCGGCTGACAATCCAATTGAATTCACTGCAAGACATAGTGGTGAAACAATGGTCATCGACGAAGTGCAGAAGGTTCCAGAACTTCTGAATGCCGTTAAACTGCATGTCGACAAGTCTACGGAACGCGGACAATATTTGCTCACCGGTAGTTCATCGCTAGAGTTCATGCGCAAATCGGCGGATTCGCTTGCTGGAAGGATGCATACGATACGCTTGAGGACTTTGGCGCTTGGCGAAATAAACGGCAAGGCGCCGACATTCCTGGACAACGCATTTAAGCGTGAATTTCCGCAGGTGGTGAAGAATTCGGGCAAGCGAGACATCATACGGTTGGCGTTCAAGGGCGGGTTTCCGGAATCCATGGACTTCCCGGACGGCATCAGGCGCGAGTGGTTTGAGGACTATGTGCAAACCTTAATTGCAAGAGACGTCAAGAACGTTGCGCAGATAAGAAAGGTTGCGGCGCTTGGGGATATTGTTCGGTGGTTACTGGCCAGATCGTCGAAACTGTGGACGATGGACGATCTTTGTTCCTCGGCACAGATTACCAAGGAGACTGCCGCAAATTATGTCTGTGCATTGGAGGCTCTTTACATCATCGACAAAGTCCCCGCATGGAACAAGACCGACTACGACCGGATCGGGAAATCGCCAAAGTATTTTGCCTCAGACACTGGGCTGATTGCGAACATACTCGACTGGGACGAGGAAGAGACTTTCCTTAACGGCGATCTTTCAGGGAAGATTGTCGAAAGTTGGGTCTATCACGAAATAAGTGTCATTGCTGACAGTTGCAGAAGCCGATATTCGATAAGCCACTATCGTGACAAGGACAAGCGAGAAATAGACTTTCTTGTGACCAATGCACGCGGAGAACTGCTTGGACTGGAAGTGAAGGCGGGTGGCAGGGTCGGCAAAGAAGACTTCAAGCATCTGCGATGGTTTGCGGACAATCTCGCCAAGGGGCGGTTCACGGGCATCGTTCTTTACGCGGGGGAAGACACGTTGCCATTTGGCGATGGTTTTTACGCAGTGCCGCTAGCCGCACTTGGTGCTTAGACCACGGCGCTCAGGCAAGATTGAACTCCCATAAATGAGAGAATGATGTTTGCGTGGGGCGTCGCAGGAAGGTTTTTTTAGACAGGATTAACAGGATTGACAGGATTAAGAAAGGAGCGCGAAGGTTGAATTGTATTGCTGGTGCGAGGCGAAAGGTGTACCATTGCCCTGATTGTGGAGCAGAGATTGCATTCACGGACATTGACGGCAGGTCTGATACGATGCATTGTCGGTCGTGCGGCAAGCGGCATTCCCTCAAGCGACAAATTCAGCGCGACATGGCAAAGCGCGATCTTGGCGAGCCACCGCCCGGCATCAAGGTTAGACCGGCCGTTGTGGAAAGAGGAGGGGCTTGGTCGGACTTGGTGCTATGCCCGAGGCGTAATCTTGCGATGATGCTTTTGTGCCTTTGGCTGGGCGGAATTACAGGATATAGCATTGCGAGTTGCGCGACGCATGGTGACTGGGCGTGGGCGGTTCTTATCGCGCCGTTTTTCATGTTGGGAATCTTTGGTCTTGTATTTGAGATTTTCGGAAAGCGTGTCTTGCATCTTTATGCGGAGCGCGGTTGCTACACGGTCGGACTCTGGCGATTCCAGAGGAATGTGGAATTTGCGCTTACATCAGAGACTTATGCATTTGTCGACGAGCATCCGGAGACTGGGCTCATCAACCAAGGCATGCCTGTCCGGGAAATATGCGTGGAGACCAAGGGCAGGTCGAACACGGTGTTCGGACGATATCTTCCATCGCCCGTCCAAGAGTTTTTCTGTGCGTGCATTGCCCGTCGCGCCGCAGGGTTTCCGCTCAGCAAGGTGGATGGCGGATGTAGGGGCTTGGGGATAAAGCATCCCATTGCATTCGGAGTGCTTTCGATTGCAGTGCTTTGGTGCTTTGCGGATGCATTTTCAGAGAGCGAGAGGATTGTGGTTTCTGACGGCAAGCTCGTCATAGTCGAGTCGCAATGGTGGGGACGCAAGGTTGAGAGGACCGAGATACCGATAAAGGACATAACTTACGTGGAACTCGTGATGGGTGGCGGCGGCCGCACTTCTAACAAACACTCCCACAAACTGGAGATACAGGGGTCGGGCGGCCGGGTGTTGAAGAGGCTGACTGGTTATGGTAGAGAGGTCAGCGGATATCAGATAGGCCTCATGGAGGCTATAAGATGTCGCCCGGGCACTGCATTTGAAAGGGAAAGATTACCTAATCTGTCCACTGTTTTTGTGGGAATATTTCTTTTGATGCCGATGGCTTTGGCGTGCAGCGGACTGGAACTTGCACCAACCACGCGCAAGGCATACGGCCAATCCTGTTAATCCTGTAAATCCTGTCAAAAAACCAAAATGCGTCGATTGACGGCAGAGGACTATTCGGTTGATGCGGTGACTGGCGCGAAGATGCTTGTCGGCGCGTGGCTTTGCCGTCGTCTCGACGACGGTACGGTCGTGCGGCGACGCATTACCGAAACAGAGGCCTACTGCGGCGAGATTTGGTATAATGAACGCAATCCTTTGAAAGGGGGAGGGCGATGAAGAAAAAGGTGATGGTGTTGGGGCGGTTTGTGTATGGCACATGGTATGGCGCGATGGTTGTGTTTGTCGCCGTCACTGTTCTGCTGCATGGGCTGCAGTTGGCGAATTCCGGCTTTGGAGACATCATCTCGTGGCCGAAGTGGATTCACATCATCCTTATGCTGATTGCCCTGGCGAACCTTGGTGCGGCCATGTTGTTTTCGCTCTTGCGTCGCAGATTTCGAAGGGGCTTGGCGCAGTTCCTGCTGTGCGGCGTGGCGTTCTTCGGCTATGTCGTCATGAGCTTTTTCGTCTACTGCGTTCCGACGCGGACGTCATCGGCGCCGGACGAAGAGTGGGTAGAATCGACGATTTGCGCTACGACGGCAATCCCGCGCGACAAGCTGACATTTCTCGGCGGGATATCCATGCGCGAGGGCGTTGATGTATTTGCCGTTGCGGATGCCGATTTGGGGAGATTCACGCCAGGTTCTCCTTGGGGCCTGGGAAATGCCGATAATGCAATCAATCACTATCGGCGCATTATGGAATGGGCGCACATCAATGTTACGCTGCCGGACGATGCGCGGATTCTGCGCTGCGATGGCAACTTAAGCTACATAATTTCCATTGTCGAGGCGAACGGCAACCGCTATCTCTTCTGCGAGCGGATTTGAGGATGGTGGCGTTGGCAAGCGACGATGATAATTCTCATGCATGATTCCTGCGTAGAAACGATAGATGAATGTGCGGTCGCGCCATTGACAACGGCAAGATATTGTAGTAATATAGTGTTATGAACGATTTGAACAAGATATTGCCGCTAACAACAGTTGAAGATGTGCTGGCGAGTTTGCGAGAGCTGGTTCGGCTTGCGCGTCAGCGAGAGGTCTGGACCCAGACCGACCTTGCGCGGCGCTCGGGTGTTCCGATGACGACGATTTCGCGGTTGGAGCGGACGGGGCTTGCCTCGACCGACACACTCTTCAAGGTGCTGTTTGCCTTGAATCGTCTTGATGCGATTGAGGATATGCTCAAGGAACAGCTGCGGCTTGTCAAGTTTCCCAAGACGCTTGATGGTGATTTCGAGTCCGCGCCAAAGGTCGTTAAGCGCGTCCGCCATAAGGGAGGCGCCAAATGAAGTTGACGGTGAAGCTTGACTTTGGATGTGGCCGTGAAATAAAGGTCGGCACGTTTTCCGAAATCGGACGCGACACGGCGTTCGAGTTCGCGGGCGAGTTTCTTTCGTCGGGACTAGACCCTGCGCCGTTTCGTCTCCGTGCAGATGGCGGGCTGAAGATATACGACCGCTCAGGGAACATGGAGACGTTCGGCCTTTTCGACGATTCGCTGCCGGATGGATGGGGACGGCGGATAGTTGACAGGATGTTCATGAAGCGCGAGGGGCGTCTGCCCACTGTAACCGAGCGTCTGATGTGCGTTGGACGGTCAGGCAAGGGGGCGCTTGTCTACGAGCCGGCGGACGAAGCCGCGCAAGCGGCGAATGAAGCGTTCGACCTCGCCGCACTTGCGGAAGAGGCGATGGCGTTTGACGCGGGCGAGGCGGAGGATGCGCTTCAGCGGCTTCGCAAGGCCGGCGGAAGTTCCGGCGGCGCGAGGCCGAAGGCATATGTCGGATACAACCCCAAGACAGGCGAGGTATGTGCGGAAAGTCCTGTTCTGCCGACAGGCTTCGAGCATTGGATCGTCAAGTTCAACACGCGGCGGGACGGTCGCGATGCCGGCGAGACGGAATACCGCTATTACGAGGCGGCGCGCGCTGCAGGCGCGGACATATCTCCGAGCCGCCTTGTCGAGACGCGTGCCGGCCGTTTCTTCATGACGCGGCGCTTCGACCGCACCGACGGCGGCGGACGCTTCCACATGGCGAGCGCTGCGGGACTTCTTCATGCCGACTTCAGGATTCCGGGTGACGAATACGCGCTTCTGTTCCGCCTGACGGATGCCCTTACGCACGACCACGGCGCGAAGCTGGAGCTGTTTCGCCGAGCCTGCCTAAACGTCGTCGCGCACAACAGGGACGACCACTTGAAGAACTTCTCGTTCCTGATGGACGAGAGGGGTCGCTGGTCGCTTGCGCCGTTCTATGACTTCACGTATGCGGAAGGGCCCAACGGATGGCAAACGCTATCCGTTTCCGGTGAAGGCGCGAACCCGGGCGTCGACAATCTTCGTCGTCTTGCCAAGGATGTCGGGCTTGACAGGGACGAAAGCGAACCAATCCTGGATTGCGTCATTGAAAGCTGCAGAGCTTTGAAAGGGAGAAAGGGAATGAGGACATGAAGAAAGGTTTCATCGCTTTTGTAAAGGCTTCGCTTGGCGTGGCAAAAGTCGTGCTGGCCATTCTTGGCGTGCTCGTTTTGGCTGTTGTGGCGAGTCTTTTGCTATCCATACCCGGAGGCAAGCGGTTTAGCCGCTATTGCTCCTATCCGGACATGAAGGCTTTGATGGACGCGGAGAGGGACGACATTGTCGCTACGGTCGCCTACGAGCGAGGAGGGACGAATTACACCTTTGTCGTGCTCAAGCCGTGTCGCTTCCTCGCTTCAGGTTGTGCGGTTCTCGTGTATGATCCTGAAGGCCGCCTCTTCGACAAGACAGGTGACGAAGGTGATGACGGATGCTTTCAGAGGGCATGGCCGCGTCCATGGTGTTGGAGAGATGCGAAGACGGTTCGCCAGCTCAAGGCGATCAAGATGCCTGAAGTGTCGTTTTGCGCTCCTTCCACAATGAAGGACTTTGCCGAGTATATGAGCCAGGCAACAAAGGACTTTGACGACCCTGCCGTTCCGCTGGAGAAGCGCGGAATGAAGTTCGTCTGCACGGAGTCCGTTGCCGCAAAGGTCGGTCCGGAAAAACCGAAACAGGAAACTGCCTTGATTCCCTGCGGCGGTATAGGGGCGACAACTACAGCCTGGGATGTGCTGACGAATGTCTGCAATTCCGTCGGTTGCACGTTTGAGGTGGTACATGGGGAAGTGGAGATAGGGGAATGACGGCGCGCGCGTCAAGTTCACCTCCGCCCCGCGCATCGGCATTGCCTACGCGTCCAAGCGCGACCAAAACCGCAAGTGGCGCTTTACGCTTAAGCATGATGCGTAATCCCGCATGCTCACGAT
>ERZ842401.3702-NODE-3702-length-18684-cov-5.711579_pt1 | contig 18684 bp, 16 predicted proteins | sample MGYA00521270_ERZ842401 | MGnify/ENA primary metagenome ERZ842401 (study PRJEB31892, sample SAMEA3878208) | bioreactor metagenome | biome: Moose rumen | place: Sweden | collected 2011-10 | study: EMG produced TPA metagenomics assembly of the PRJEB12797 data set... | reverse complement strand
CTCTTTCCCTACACGACGCTCTTCCGATCTATTATATGTTTGCGCTCCGCTCAAAAAATTTTGCGGTGAATTCTCGCTACAATATGTTTATTGAAAGGTCTGGGGTGGACTTCAATTGTCCACGTTCTGCCCGTGAGGAGCGCATAGAGGCTCTGTGCCAGGAATTTGTGGAAAAGCTGCAAAAATTCTGCCTTCAATTTCCGTATCAGTGGTATAATTTTTATAACTTCTGGTTGCTGAATGAGGGAGACTGCAAAAAATAGGCGCAAATTGACATTCGGACATATACAGTCTAAAATATTCAGACAGTTTTTAAAAAAATGTCATTCATGATGATGTTTTTATGGGGGAAAAATGGCAAACGAAGACAAGAAAGTATTGATTACTGGTGCTTCCGGTGGGCTCGGACGAGCTTGTGCCGTAGAAGCTGCTAAAGCCGGATATTATGTAATCTGCCACTACAACGGAAGCAAGGCAAAGGCTGAAGAAACTTTGGCTCAGGTAAAGGCAGCCGGCGGAAATGGCGAATTGATTCAGTTCAATATCAGCGACCGTGAGGACTGCAAGGCAAAGCTTACGGAAATGTCAGAAAAGCACGGTGTTCTTTGGGGAATCATCAACAATGCCGGAATTACCCGCGACAACACTTTTGTAGGTCTTGAGGACAGCGACTGGGATGCAGTAATTCACACAAATCTTGACAGTTTTTACAATGTTCTTAAGCCTTTGGTAATGGGAATGGCAAGCCGCAAGAACAAGCGTGGCGGACGAATCATCACCGTTGCAAGCGTAAGCGGAATTATCGGAAACCGCGGACAGACAAACTATTCTGCTTCAAAAGGTGGAATCATCGCCGCAACAAAGGCTCTTGCCGTAGAACTTGCAGGCCGCAACATCACCTGTAACGTAATTGCTCCAGGCGCAATCGAAACAGAAATGACGGCAAACATCATTCCAGAAGCAAAAGAAATAATGATGAGCACAATTCCAATGAAGCGCATGGGCCAGCCAGAAGAAATCGGTGCCACAGCCGTATTCCTGCTCAGTGAAGGAGCAAGCTACATCACCCGTCAGGTAATCACTGTAGACGGCGGAATGGTAGGATAAAAAGCTAAGCTTTTTATCCTTGCGAGTTTGCAAAGCAAACTCGTAGGATAAGGATTTTATGGTCATTGAGCTTGTCGAAATGACCATAAAAATTATAAGAAGTGATTTACTTCGTGCTCCTACGAGTCGATAGCTTCAACCATCGATGATATTGCTTATAAAGCGGCAGCTTGATTTTGAATTGAGCTGCCGTTTTTTTTTATAATTTTTTTTAAGCAATTCTATTGACAATATATATATTAGAATAATCTTAAGTAGTCGAGTTTATAAACTAGATAAAGCTTAAATTTTTAATATAAAAAATGGCTAATTTAAATATGAAAAGTTTATTAGATGAGTTTATATTTTCAGAACAAGTTTTAAATAATTTTGATTTGTATAACGGTACAGATCGAGAAAATTCTTTTAAAATGAATTTAAAACCTGATTTTCTACCTGAAAATCAGAAAACTTTCCCACTACCATATTTTTTAATTCCTATTGATAAAGATTTAATTCTGCACAAAAAAGAAGAAGAAAAGTTTTTTAACGAAAATCTTTTTGTAACTAAAAAGAAAATAACTTATTATCCTTTTTTTGTGCATCCGGAAACTGTTGATTTGTTTGTATCCTGGTTAAATGGAAAATATGAATTCGTCGACAGAGAAGAAAGTATCTATAATGCAACTCCCACTTCTTCATATCGTTCATTACTTGTTACAAATAATAAAACAAATGTAAAGTTTATAGCAAAGGTATCGTTATTTGATAATGTTGCTAACGGAGCAAGGCATATAGACTGGAGTAGTGCTCAGGGACAATATGGTTCAAGTCAGATAGTTTGTAAATGTGTGGACAATATTGAAAATTTACATTTTTTTGAAGATATAGCAGCATTTGGAATAACTGCTGACAGGGCATTGTTCTTGTCTAATCGTTTTAGAGTATTGATTGGAGATAGAAGAATCAAAACTCTTGCAAATGTTATAAGAAAACTACCCGAAGAGTTTGAAAGAGAAAGTATAAATAGAGTTTGCTCTGTGGCTTCCTTTTCAAGTCCGGTTTTAGGGAAAGAAAGTTATATTTGAAATATTTAATATGAAAACGGAATAAAAATGGAAAAGTTATATTGGTCAAAAAGAAATTATTTATTTAAAAGTGAAAAATATGGCTGGCTTTTATATGCAGGGCTTACAAATAGTTTTTTTAAGCTTTCTGATGAATTAAAAAAATCGATAGATTCATATAAGAATGGAAAGGAATTGAATGTTCCGCAAGATGTTCTTGCAAAGTTTCAAAAAACGGGTGTTTTTTCTAAATATACAGATGAAGAGTTTGACCGTCTGTATTTACTAAAATGGACTAAAATGCAAGCTCAAAATGATATATTGAATCTTACAATTGCACCAACAATGAATTGTAATTTTAGATGTTCTTATTGTTATGAAAAGAACTTTAGAAATACAAAAATGATGGACTTGTCGTTAACTCAAAAAATTATTGATTTTGCAAATGAAAGAAAGGTTAAACGGTTAAATGTTGCATGGTATGGAGGAGAACCTCTTTTAAGGCTTGATTTTATTAAGCATTTTAACCACGAAACTTATGAAGCAGGTTTTGATGTAAGCCAAAGTATTGTTACAAACGGATATTTGCTAACAGAAGAAGTTGTTAAATATTTTGATTTTATTTGGTTAAAAAATATTCAGATTACACTTGATGGGGATAAAAAGACACATAATAACCGTAGACCTCATGTAAGTAATCCAGATTCTTTTGGAAGAATTATGGATAATCTTGAAATGCTTTATACTTATTGTAATTTTTATGGTTATTGGCCAAGTGTTAGTATCTGAGTAAATATTGATAAGACAAATGAAGATGATTATCCAAAGATTAAGAATATGCTTTATAAAAAATATGGGAATTTTTTTCATGTATACTATGCTTTGGTGCATGATTCTAATTCTTGTATGGATAAAGTAGAGCAAATTTTTAATACAGAATATGAAAAATAATATAAAGAAAAGTTAGATAAAAAATATGGAATAGAGGATGAATCTTTTTATTTGGAACAGCATGGAAACTGCTTTTGTGGAGCTCAGACACTAAATAATTATGTTATTGATGCAGAAGGATTTATGTATAAATGCTGGGAAGATATTGGAATTAAAAATAGGGCTGTTTATAATTTAAATGAGAAAAAATGTAATAATGTATTAATTGAATCGGATTATATTTTAAAATCGCAGGCAATATTTGACGAAAAATGTAAAAATTGTTTTATGTTCGTTAATTGTCAGGGAGGTTGTCCAAGACATGCTCTTGATAATAAGAGAACTTGTCATGTATTTAAAAATAATGCACAGAAGTTTTTAGAGCGGCATTATGAAAAATCATTACAGAAGGATTTTATTTACTAATATGAAAAAGGCGTTGTTGATTTATTTTTTTACAATTTTGTGTGGAGTTTGTATGGCTAAGACAAAAATAATTTCTTCTGAACCTTGTGAATATAGAGAAGTTTTGTGCAATAGAGATGGTTATTACGGTTTTATAAAGGATGAAATTACATGCAAGCAAGTTTTAGAAGATATTGATATGTTTATTTATCTACTTGAAAATGCATATTCAGGATATGATGATTTAAAATTGAAAAATTTTAAAATTGAGTCAATAAAAGAATATATTCCTTTTACAAAAGATAAAAATTTAAAAACAGATGATTTGCTCTCTTTTTTTGATGAAAAGTTAAAGCCTTATATAAATGATTTTCATTTTTGCATGGTCGGAAAAAATAAAGAAATTTCATATCGTTATCCCATAAAAGTGTTTTTTTCGGATATTTTTATATTAAAAGACAATGAACAGTATAAAGTTATAAAAACAGATAATCCTAATATAAAAATAGGTGATATTTATAATGATTCAGATGATTATTTATTTTTTTATCCATCTGAAGGAAAAAAAGTCTACCGATTGGGATTATTTTTACAAAATGAAGAAAAAAAGAATGATAATTCTATTGAACTATTGTTTAACAATAAGAAGGTATCAGTTTTATTTTCTAAAACTAATAGACAATTAAAAGAAATATCATATACATCGTATAAAGAAATCATAACAGATGAATCTGTATATTTTTATTTACCGACTCTAATAGAGCCTAATAAACATTGGGATGATTTTGGTATGTTTGAAGAAATGTATAAGAAATTTATTACTTTAGGTATACGTTACGAAGGAAAGAAGAATTATATAATAGATTTTAGAGGAAATGGAGGTGGAAATGATTTATATTGTCAGAAATTTTTGGCAAATTTATTTTTTTCAAAAGATGGAAAAAGCGAACAAAAAAATTATAAAAAGTATATAAAGTATATATCATTTTCAACTACAAATTTGTTTTCTCCCCCTATTTTACAAGCTATGAAATGGAATGAGAATAATCTAGAAAACGATTATGATGATTATTTTAATCATATTTATAAATTTATGAAAAAAAATAATTTCAATAAAATAAAGATTGAAAACTTTATAAAAGGAGCAGAAAAAAAAATAAATTTTCCAAGTAACTTAATTATTCTAACAGATAAAAATACTTGCTCTTCTGGGGAATCTTTTGTTTATTTAGCAAATCCGTTATTAGAAGAGAAGAAAAATCTATTCTATATTGGCGAGAATTCAGCAGGTTGCTTTAATTACGGTAATGTAAACTGCTATCAACTACCTAATAGCGGTTTAGCTATATATTTACCATCAATGAAAATGAAAAATGGGATTATAGAAGAATGTAAAGGGTATATTCCTGATGTATGGGCCTTTAATGAAGACATAATTCAAGCTATTGAGAGTATTACTGGAGATAAACAACTATCAGAAAAGTTAAAAGATATTATAAATAATTTTTAAAACAAGCATCTGATCAATGCTTAATTGATTTCTTTTGAAATCAAAATATAAAAATGTACTTGCGCAATTACAAAAAGGAAAAAAATAATGTTTGGAGCATTAAAAACTGTTGAAGACCATAATTTGTATGCAAGTTTTGGTCTTGTTGATAATTTAGAAGAAAATGAATTACAAGACATTAATGGAGGTTGGTGCGCTTGTAATAGTTTTAGTATTACTATTACTACAGGTTCTGGCAATGGTAGTGATAATGGAAACGGAAGTGGCAATGGGAACGGTAACGGCAACGGATCCGGGGGTTCTGGCGGTTCTAGTGGGTCATCTAGCAGTTCAAGTTCTGCTGCTTAAACTGAAAAGTTATTAAAAAGTTTTTTTTAATAACTTTAAACAATCTTTCGAGAAGCGGATTACTGCTTCTCGATTTTTATAATTTAAGTATTGGAGATTTAAATGTTTAATTATCATACCTTTGAAGTAATTGAAGAACATAATTTAACACATTCGTTTGGTGTATCAGAAAATTTGTCTGAATCAGAGTTAAATGAAATAAATGGTGGTGGTTTATTTGAAGAATGTGCAAGAAATTATAATCATTGCACTACTAATTATAATAATCTACCAACAAGTTCTGGCAGAGATTCTAACAGTTCCTGTGAAACTTTTATTTCTTTTGAACCTAGTAGTAGGTCAAGTTATTCTGCATAATTATTTATTCTTTTTTGGAGAATAATTTATTTTGTTCTCCAAGTAATTTAAAATCTATGAAACTCATAAAACAATTTGATGAATCCGATTGTGGTGCAGCCTGTCTTGCAATGATTGCAACACACTTTGGAAGTCATCTTTCAATTACAAAAATTAGAGAAGCCGCTGGTACAGACAGGGAAGGAACTTCCTTAAAGGGAATGCTTGAAGCGTCAAAAAAACTTAATTTAGATGCAAAAGCCGTAAAAGGTAACGAACAGATTTTTTCGCCAAAATTTCCTGTACCGCTTATTGCTCATTTACAGTACCAGAACGGCAGCAATCACTTTGTTGTTATATCAAAAATCAATGAAAAACATGTGTGGATTTTTGACCCGGCTATTGGAAAAGTATCCTATAAAAAAGAAGAATTCTTAGAGTTCTGGTCTGGCTACCTTATACTTATTTCTCCGACTCCAGATTTTGTTGTTCAAAAAGGCGGGTATCCACTTTTAAAATTTGTTCCGCTTATTATGCCCCATGTAAAATTAATTGCATTTATGGTTCTGATTTCTGTACTTCTTTCTTTATTTGGGATTTTAAGCGGGCTTTATTTTAAATTTTTTGTAGATGACATTATTGGTTCAAAAGCACAAACATCTCTGCATGTATTAAGTTTTGCACTGGTAAGCCTGACTGTATTTTCTGCAATTTTAACGGTTTGCCGTTCTCAGTTTTTGCGCATTTTTACAATGAAAACTGACCTTTCACTTTCAATTTCGTATATCAAGCATGTTTTACATTTACCACTTAATTTTTTTGAAACACGTAGAACAGGTGAAATTTTAAGCCGTTTTAATGACAGTAATAAAATACGAACAACGCTTTCTAATGTTGCCCTAGGAACCTTGTTAGATGCGTTAATGATGATATTTACTGGAATTTATTTGGGCGTTACGAGTTTTAAATTATTTTTGATTCTGATAATAACAGTTCCTCTTTCTTCTTTTATTGTATGGGTCTCAAGTAAGTTTTTTGCAAAGAATTATCGAGAGCAAATGGAGCAAAATGCAGATTTAAACTCGTATCTTGTAGAAATGCTTGGTGGGATACCAGTTATAAAAAGCATAAATGCACAAAATTATTCGACAGAAGAGTATGAACGGCGTCTAGTAAGTTACATTGATTTAGGGCAAAAAGCCTGGAATTACGGAAACATTAAAGAGTTGATTACAAGTATTATTTCTGGTGTTGGTGCAAATCTGATTTATTGGATTGGCGGTTATTTAATTTTAAAAGATACATTAAGTTTAGGCGAATTAATAAGTTTTAATACTCTTGCAGGTTATTTTACAGGGCCGCTTTCTCGTTTTATTGGGCTACAACCGCAAATACAGGAAGCAATTGTTGCAGCAGAAAGAATAGGTGAAATCTATGATTTAGAAGAAGAAAAATTGAAAGATGAAAACAGAGTTTGTAATTCAAAAATAAGTTTACCTATTGAGTTACGAAATGCAAGCTTTAGGTATGGAAGCAGAAGAAATGTTTTTACGAATCTTACTTTTTCGACAGGTAGCAATAGAAAAATCGCCTTTGTAGGTTCGTCTGGCTGTGGAAAATCTACTTTGATGAAGCTTTTTCTTCATTTTTACGATGTTCAGGAAGGCGGGGTATATATCGGGAATCAGAATATTAAAGATATTGATACCGGTTATTTACGAAGCAGAATCGGTTATGTTCCCCAGGAAGTTTATCTATTCAGTGGAACAGTGTTCGAAAATATTGTCATGGGTCGCCCTGGTTTTACTTTAGAGGATGTTCAATATGCCTGCCGGTTGGCTCAGGCTGAAAGCTTTATTGAGGATATGCCCGATAAATATTATGCAAAAATTTCTGAAAAAGGGGCAAGCCTGTCTGGGGGAGAACGGCAGAGAATTGCACTCGCAAGAGCTCTTTTGTCTAAACCGGATATACTTTTACTTGATGAGGCTACCAGTGCTCTTGATACGATGAGTGAGAGGGGCTTTCAAAAAGTTGTGGATGAACTTGGTAAAGAAATAATCACGATTACAATTGCTCATCGCCTTACAACAGTTAAGAATTCGGACATTATTTTTGTAATGGATAAAGGAAGCATTGTCGAAAGCGGTTCTCATAAAGAACTATTAGCCTTAAAAGGTAAATACTACGAACTTTGGAATTTATAGAGATGGAAGACATACATTTTTTAGAAGGAAAAGAGTTAAAATATTCCCGTGCTTATTATGAACTTACTGTACCTGATATTGTAAAAAGGTCTGTTTATGTAATTTTGGGAATACTTTCTATAATATTTATATACATAATTGTTGCTCCTTATGATGTAATTATAAAATCAGAGGCTCAGATAAGACCATCTGAGGATCTTGTATATATCACACCGATTACATCAGGAATTGTTAAAGAAAAGCTTTTTAAGAACGGTCAAAAAGTTTTTAGCGGTCAAACATTATATGTTCTTGATAATATATATATTGAACGTGATTTGGAAACTCAATATAAAAGATTGAATGAATATCAGGAATTTGTAAATAAAGATAAGAAAATTCTAGAATTTTTAAAAAATTATGAAGAAAAGAAACTTAATTTCGATGAACTATATCTAAGTTCGTTAGAAAATCAAATTAAAAAGCTGAGATTTGAAATGGAATCAAATAAATATGAATTCGAAGTTGCAACAAAACTGTATCCTCAATCTATAAGTAAAATGGAATTGCAGGAGGCTGAAAATAAATACAAAAAAGCTAAAATAGAATATGAAAACTTCTTTTCTGATAATCAGGTTAAGTATTCAGATGAACTAAAATATAATAAAAATGTCGTATCAGAAATAGACTCAAATATAGAAAAATTAAAACTTCAGATGAATCAAACCGTTTTAAAATCAACTTGTGATGGATATGTAGAAGAACTTCAAATAATAAATGCTGGTGAGTCAATTATTGCAGAATTACATGCGGGCGATGAATTTACTCTTTCTTTACCAAAATATCCGTCGTCAAATTCTTCAAGTATAAAAGGCCAAGTTTTAATTATTTCAAAAGATTCAATATTAGGTGCTGATGGAAAACCGTATTTTCTAATAACAGGAACTTTGGATAATGTTGAGTTTATTGATAAGCGGAATAAAAATACAATTAGTTTAATACCAGGTATGACTGCTACGGCAAGGATAAAAGTTCGGACAGAACCCTTATATCTGTATTTGTTGAAACAAATTTATTAAGAATTTGATTGGATTGGTAGGGATTATCTTTATAAATTTAATCTATTACACGCAATATCTTGCGTATTATAATAAAAAAAGTATATAACTAGCAATATCTTGCCTAATATACATTTCAATAATATAATCAAAGTTGAAGGTGGATTATGCAGGAATTAACTTCAAAAGCAATTCTTAAGGAATTGGCAGAACGGGTAAAAAACTACAGGCTGGACATGAATCTTTCGCAAGGGGATTTTGCACAGAAGGCAGGAATTTCTTTGCGGAGTGTAGTAAATTTTGAAAGCGGAGCGGATGTAAAGTTTTCAAACTTCATAAAAATCTTAAAAGCACTGGAACTTGCCGACAATCTGGAGCTTCTTATTCCTGATGTTACCAAGAGGCCTTCTTCTTTTCTTGTAGAAAAAAAACAAAAGCAAAGAGTTCGTAAAAGCCACAAAACAGAAGACAGTTTTGCGTTCTCTTGGGGAGATGAGAAATGATAAATACGGCAGAAATTTATCTTTGGGGAACAAGAATTGCAATAATCCATCTGGAACCAGATAGTTCAACTGTTACTTTTGAATATGACAAAAACTTTTTAAAAAGCGGAATTCAGGTTTCGCCTTTAAAAATGCCACTTTCTAATCGACTGTATGCATTCCCAAATCTGGATTTTCAGGCATTTCACGGGCTTCCGGGACTTTTGGCAGATTCCCTTCCTGATAAATTCGGTAACGCTGTTATAAATCAGTGGCTTTCGTCTATTGGTAAAACGGAAAAAGATTTTAATGCCCTGGACAGACTTTGTTATACGGGAAAGCGAGGTATGGGGGCGCTGGAATATCAGCCCGCCAATTCACTGATTCCAGATATCGATGACAATGTAAATGTTTCTGAAATGGTAAATTTTGCCTCAGACATACTTGCAAGAAGAGAATCTGTAAAACTTACTGCTTCACAAAAACTGACTTACAGCCAGCTTCTTCAAATGGGAACATCGGCCGGAGGTGCCAGAGCAAAGGCAATTATTGCCTGGAATGAAAAAACAAATGAAATTCGTTCGGGGCAACTTCTTCTTGATAAAGACTTTGATTACTGGCTCATGAAATTTGATGGCGTAAAAAAGAATGGGGACCATGGTCTTGAAGATTATGTTGAATACACCCTGATTGAATATGCCTATTACAAAATGGCACTTGCCGCCGGAATAGAGATGAGCGAATGTAGAATTTATTCTGAAAATGGTAACAATCATTTTATGACCAAGCGCTTTGACAGAATAAACGGAAAAAAACTTCACATGCAGACTTTAGGAGCCTTGGCGCACATAAACTACAACGAACCGGGGCTTTGCAGTTATGAACAGGCGGCAGGCTATATGCGACAGCTTAATCTTTCTGCAAATGAGATTGAGCAGTTTTTTAGGAGAATGGTTTTTAACGTGCTTGCAGTGAATCAGGATGACCATGTAAAAAATACTTCATTTTTGATGGATAAATCTGGAAAATGGAAGTTATCTCCTGCTTATGATATTACTTTTTCTTATGAACCCAAGAACAGATGGCTTAGTGCTCATCAAATGCTTATAAACGGAAAAAAAGATCAGATTACAAAAGAAGACCTTATAACATCTGGCAAAAATATGGACATTTCTCTTCCAAGAATAAAAGCCATAATATCTGAAGTTCAAGGAACTGTCTTAAAATGGCCTCAATTTGCAGAAGAAGCAGGAATCAGAAAAGAAACCCGTGAAATGATTCGTGAGGTAATGTCAAAAGTGCTTTTGGGGTGATGAATTCTTCTGTATAGATTATTTTTATATATTGCATTATATTTTTACTGTTATTTTTATTTGAAACTATTTAGAAAATTTTGTATCTAATTATAGAGAACAGAGGTTAATGATGGAATTTACAAAACCAAACGGAAAGCGCCGTGTTGTAATCACTGGTGCTGGAATGATAAGCGGGCTTGGTCAGAACTGGGACGAAGCTTATGCACAGCTTAAATCTTATAAAAACTGCATAAAAAATATGGAAGAATGGCACGACATTCAGGGTATGAACACTCATTTGGCTTGCCCTGCAAAGGGTGAGCTTCCAAAGTATCCACGAAAGTTGGTTCGCGGTATGGGTCGCGTTGCTCTTCTTTCTTACCACACTTCGCAAGAGGCGTTAAAGATGGCCGGCCTTTTGAAGGAAGACGGCGACGTTATCGATGAGCTTAAGAACGGACGCACTGGCGTTGCTTACGGTTCTTCTATGGGTTCTTTTGATTCCATTCAGGAGCTTACAAGCGTAATGGAAGACCGCTGCACTGCAAAGGTTAATTCTTCTACTTACATCAAATGTATGCCACACACTTGCGCTGCCAACATCGAAGTTACTTACCAGCTAAAAGGCCGCATGATTGTAACCAGCGAGGCTTGTACTTCTGGTAGCCAGTCAATCGGTTACGGTTATGAAACAATTGAAAACGGTTTGCAGGACATCATGATTTGCGGTGGGGCTGAGGAGCTTTGTCCGCCTGATGCCGCAATTTTTGACCAGCTTGGTTCAACCAGTATCCGTAACGAACACCCGGAAACAGCTCCAAGTCCGTTTGATAAGGACAGGGACGGTCTTGTAATTGGTGAAGGTGCCGGAACTTTGATTTTGGAAGATTTGGAGCACGCTGTAAAACGCGGTGCAAAAATTTATGCAGAAATCGTTGGCTTTGGAACAAACACAGACGGAACCCACATCACAAGTCCTAACAGCGAGACTATGGGAATCTGTATGCAGCTTGCTTTGGACAGCGCAGGTCTTAAGGGCGACGAGATTGCTTATGTGAACGCACACGGAACTAGTACTCACCACGGAGACATTGCAGAAACTACAGCAACTGCCCGCGTATTCGGCCGCAAGGTTCCAATTTCTTCTACAAAGTCATACATCGGTCACACACTTGGTGCCTGCGGTGCCGTAGAAGCATGGCTTACAATCAACATGATGAACGAAGGCTGGTTCCACCCGACCCTTAACTTGAACAATATCGACCCAGAATGCGGCGACTTGGACTACATCAAGGGCGAAGGTCGCAAGATTGATGCTGAATATGTTATGAGCAACAACTTTGCCTTTGCGGGAATTAACACTTCGCTCATCTTTAAAAAGTGGGCAGAATAGCAAACGCGTTAAAAAGGGGATGTCTAAAAAGAAAGAATTTCGGTGGTTGAGCTTGTCGAAACCAGCATATATAGTGTGTATGGTCATTTCGACAGGCTCAATGACCGTATGTACGAAACTTATTAGACAGCCCCTTTAGCGTTTACCAGAAAATACCTCGTGAGATTTATCGAGCTGGTCTAAATAGCAAACGCGTTAAAAACGACAGTCCATCGTGACTGTCGTTTAGCGTTTACCAGAAAATACCTCGTGAGATTTATCGAGCGGGCATGAATCAAAACTGCAAAATGGGCGGCTCTTTTGGGGCGCCCATTTTTTTAACGCGGCTGTCGCTATTTGTGCTTTGCAGAAAGCGAGCCGTCGCGGAGCATGGAGAATTTTTCCATCGGATAATTCTTAAGGTTCTGAAGCACAGTGCGGTCGTCTGCCTTTTGCAAAAGCGCTTCCCGGGCGCGCGAAATTTCGGTTTCGGTTTTGTGCTTGCTGGGCCCGCCTACGCAGCCACCTGGGCAGACCATGCCTTCCACAAAATCCTCCTGAAGCGTTCCAAGCTTTATCTGAGCGATTGCCTTTTTGCATTCCATGCCGCCGGCGCATTTCAGCAGTTTTATTGCGGAAACATCCTCGCCGCGTTCCTTCATGCATTCAAGAACGGCATTTGCCACGCCACCGCTGGAAGCAAATCTCTTGCCCCATACGGACGCTTCCTGATACGTTTCGCTGACTGGCTCAAAGTCAATGTCCTTGGAGCGCATGAGGGCGCGCAGTTCGCCGTAGGTAATGGCGTAGTCCGCGTTGTCGGGAATGGTTGGGTCGTTTGCCTCTGATTTTTTTGCAATGCACGGCCCTACGAATACCGTGACGCAGCCGGGGTGAATGAGCTTAAGGTAGCGCGAGATTGCACACATCGGCGACACGGTGGCAGACATGTTTTTTTCAAATACATCGGGAAAATGCTGCCTCAGAAGGTTGATGAACGCCGGGCAGCATGAGGTGGTCATTTTTCGACTTTCCTTAAGCGCCTCGGTCCATTCAAGCGACTCGTAGGCTGCGGTCATGTCGCCACCAAGACCTACCTCAACCATGTCTGCAAAGCCCAGTTTTTTTAGTCCTTCGCGCATGGAAGCCATGCTGATATTTTCGCCGAATTGCCCTTCCGTTGCGGGCGCACACATTGCGATAACCTTTTTTTTGTTAAGAATGTCGTTGATGATGTTCACAAGGTAGGTTTTTGAGCCGATTGCACCGAACGGGCAGCTGTGAATGCAGTGTCCGCACTGAACGCAGCGTTCCTCGTTTATGCGGCAGAAGCCGTATTCGTCGTAAGTGATGGCACCAATTGGACACGCCTTTTTGCAGGGGCGCTCAAGATGAACGATTGCGCCGTACGGACAGGCTTTTGCGCACATGCCGCATTCCTTGCATTTTGCTGAGTCAATGTGCATTCGGAATTCTCCGGGCGCGATTGCCCCAAAGCGGCAGGAATTGATGCATGGCCGCCCTATGCAGAATCGGCAGCTGTCCGTAACGGAATATGCGGAAATAGGGCAGTCGTCGCATGCCGCGTTTATGACTTGAACCACGCTGTCGGTCGGCTCGCGGTCTGTGGGGCATTCCGCGCACGCAAGATGAATGCGCTGCTTTACGATTTCCCGCTCCTTGTAGATGCAGCAGTACGCGGATTTTGGACCCGGAACCATTTTGTAGATGAGTTTTTCCTTTTCTTCGTCGGTGAGCTTGCCGTTCCAGGCAAGGCGGCACACTTCTTCCATTATTTTGTGCTTAAAAGAAACAATGCCCTTGTCGTTCGTTACCATGCTGCGCTCCTGAAAAATCTTGCCGTGTCCTCATAGTATAGCAGAATTCCGGGGAATCGCAAATTGTCTGCCTTGCTTACACCGCGACGTTTTTCATCCAGCGGCGGGAGTTGAGCAGGGCTACGCTTATGGCAAGGCGGACGTATTCTTCCAGCGAGAGGATAAGGTAGACCCACCATATGGGAAGATGAAGCACGTATGCGCTTACAAAGCCTAAAGGAACACCGAAAACCCATGTTCCTATGATGTTCACTGCCGTCATGAATTTTGTCTGACCACCACTTTGCAGGACGCCGCCTCCGATTACCATGTTGAACACCTTTGCCGTAAACACAAACGAAAAGGCGAGCAGAATTTTTATAGTTACCGCGCGTGTTTCCTGCGGAACGTTAAAGAGCCGCACGTACAATGGAGAAAGCAGGCAGACAAAAAATCCAAGGATAAGCCCCGCGCCTACCGTTAGGCGAACAAAATCAAGCGCCTGCGTCCACGCCTTTTCTTCATTGTTTGCACCCAGGGAATTTCCCACGATAATTCCCGCTGCCGACGCAATTCCGCACAGCGCACCGATTACGATTCCCTGAATGGGATACATGAGCGTCATTGCGGCACACGGCTCGGTGCCAAGGTGTCCGTAGATTACGGCGTACATGTTCTCGCCCAGCGCCCACAAAAATTCCCCGATGATTATGGGTATAAGAATTCCGAACGCATTTTTTACAAAGGACCTGCTGAACGTAAGCACCGGGCGAAGATTCAGGCGGCGCTTTTGTTTTTCTGCAATAAAGAGGGCAAGCACAATTGTCAGCTCCAGAAAACGGGCAAGGCTTGTGGCAAGTGCGGCTCCGGCAGCTTCCATGCGAGGAACGCTTCCAACGCCAAAAATAAAAATCCAGTTCAGAATGGTGTTCGCTGCAATCGAGGCGACCCCAGCCAGCGCGGGCAGCTTTGCGCGGTTCATGTTGCGCAGCATGGTAGAGATGAACAGCGTGAGAGCGGCAGGAAGGTATTCCGCTGCCCGCCACCTAAGGTACACGGCTGCCTTTTCGATAGTGCCGGGGTCATCCGCATACAGAGACATTATTCTGTGCGGAAGCGCAAGAGACAACGTCGTAAAAGCTGCGGTAAGCAGCAGCGTAAAGTACAGCGGAAAATAAAAGCTGTCGCGCACGCCGCGCTCGTTCCTTGCGCCCCAGTATTGGGCAATCAGTATTCCGGCGACGGTTACAAAGGCGGTTGCCGTTACAGAAAAAAGCGAGGTGAATTTTCCGGCAAGCCCGATTCCTGCAATGCTTTGGCTGCCAAGGCTTCCAATCATGATTTGGTCAATCAGTCCCAGCGATGACTGCATCAAAGACTGCACCGTAACTGGGAGGGCGATTTCGATAAGCTGGCGCTTGAATTCTTTGTTCATCATGAATGTAATAATATGACCGTTTTTATGTAAAAACTTGCGCAAAAATGGCTAAAAATAGCATAAAAATATCTTTTGAGAAAAAAACACCGGAACAGAAAAACAGTGTTCCCTGTTCCGGTGCGTATAATGAAGTGGAATATGCTGTATTTGCCTTACGCAAAAAGCTCCGTCTTCTTGAGCCATTCGGCAACGGCGGTAGCTTCCTTGTCAAGCGCGCGGTCGTCCTCTACGAATGCGCTCATCTTGCGAACCTCGGCATGAACCTTTTTTGTGAACGGCGCAAAGTCGTCTTTTCCGGCAAGGTCAACCGCTTGCATTGCCGCAAGCAGGTGCGTTGCAAACTGAAGGAACACAAGCTCTATCTGGTCGTTGAGCTTGCGTGCAGAAATGGTTCCCATGCTTACTTTGTCCTGATTCAGAGCTTCGGTAGGCGCGCTTGTAAGCGAAACAGGGAAGCAGTAAGTGGCAACCTCGCCGCGGATTGCGCTGATTGTAATCTGGGCGGCCTTAAAGCCAAGGCGCAGCCCGGCGCGCGGGTGGTCTGCTGGAGTGAACGGAATGAGGTTTTCCGTAAGACCGTTGAATTTTCCGTCGATTATGATTTCTGCCTGCTTGTCGCTCAAATCGGCGATGTTCGCAAGTGCCGTGCGCAGATAGTCGCATGCCGCGCAGATGTGTCCGCCGTAGAAGTTGCCCGTGTTGTAAAGCTGTTCCGTGTCGATGTCAACAAGCGGGTTGTCGTTTGCGCTGTTCAGCTCCTCGGTAATCCAGTCGCGGGCAACGCGCAGCGTGTCGCGGTAAACTCCGGTAATCTGCGGCGCGCAACGGATTGAGTATCTGTCCTGAATTTTGTTCTGCTGAGCCACAAAGCCCTTTCCGTCCATCTTCTCAATCTGATTCTTAAGGAAGTCCTCGTATTTCCATACGCGCTTTGATTCGATGATGATGTTGTGAACATACACGGCAGATTCCATCTGACCGCGGTGATTTTTTATCTGGCTTACCTTTGTAACGAACGGAGTGTCTTTTCCGCGTGTAATTTCTGAGGTAACGGCGGTAAGGAAGTCGGAGATGTTTGCAAGGCGCTGTGCTTTTTTCCATGCAAGGGATGCCACTGCGGTCATTACGCTGGTTCCGTTCATAAGGGCAAGACCTTCCTTTGCTTCAATCGGAAGCGGATTTATTCCTTCGGCGTTAAATGCTTCCATTGTGGGAACGATTTTTCCCTTGTAGTATACTTCGCGCTGCCCCATGATGACTGCGGCAAGATAACTGAGCGGCGTAAGGTCGCCGGACGCGCCCACGGAGCCAAGCTGCGGAATTACCGGAATGATGTCCTTGTTAAGAAGGGTAAGCATCATTTTTGCAAGCTCCGGGCGGATTGCACTGTGTCCACCTTTTACGTTTCCGTTCAGGCGCGCAAGAACGACGGCGCGGCCTGTTTCGTGGTCAAACTTTGGGCCAAGACCAATTCCATGGTATGTGGCGATTACGCGCTGAAGCTCTCCCGCTTTATCCACGGAAATCTGATTGTGGCAGCTGTCGCCAAAATCCGTTGTAACGCCGTAGGTCGGCACTCCTGTTGCAATGTAGTCCTCAAGGAATTTTCGTGATTTTTTAAGGGTGTCCCAAAATGCTTCGTCCGTCGGGAGCTGCACCTCTTCGTTCTTGTATGCAACATCGCATACGTCTTCAATTGTCAGTTCGTTTCCGTTAATAGTTTTCATAGTGCTCCTATAATATCGCTTTTTCGTAAGGTAGTAAATGATGATAAAAAACGCTATCATGATTCCATGAAATTACCCCAGAAAAAACTTGACGTGCGCCTTATCGCGCTTGATTTGGACGACACGCTTCTTACAAAAGAGACGACTATTTCGCCGCGGACGGTTGCGGCTCTTAAACAGGCAGCAAAAAACGGAATTTATATTGTGCTTTGCTCAGGACGTGCGGAAAACGGAATTTTGCCGTTCGTGCGGGCGCTTGATATTGCGGGAACGCAGCAGGGGCGCTATCTTGTGGCATTCAATGGTGCCAGCGTGTTTGATTTGCACTTGAGGCAGCAGATTTACGCGAATCAAGTGGGAACTGAAATTCTAAAGTACGTGTACAACGAGGCAAAAAAGCGCGGAATGCCTTCCGTGGTCTACGATCCGTCAACAATCTATTCCTGGGAGGATTCAGAATTTTCGCGCATGGACGCAAAGCTGTGCAATCTGAATTTTCAGCTGGTAGACGATTTTGAGTCCTTTTTGGAAAAGGGCTTTCCTAAGATGCTCGTTCCGTCTGAGCCAGAGAAGGTGCGCGAGCTTAAGGATTTTTTGTGCGAAAAACTTGAAGGAAAGGCGGACGTGTTCATCTCAAAGCCGTTTTTTCTTGAGGTGATGAGCCACGGCGTAGGAAAAGGACCGACTATTTTGTGGCTTGCCGACCAGCTTGGCATTCCTCACGAGCAGACTATGGCGTTTGGAGACAGCATGAACGACGAGTCCATGCTGCGGCATTGTCAGTACGGCGTTGCAATGTCAAACGGCTTGGATTACATAAAGGACATCTGCCAGTTCGTAACCCGCTTTGACAACAACAACGACGGAATCGCGGACTTTTTGGAAGCCTTTGTGCTTTAGGATATAAAAATGGAACAGAATTCTCTCATCAAAATTGAAAATTGCAGGATAGAAGATTCACGCGGAACGGCTGTGCCGCGCCTTTCGTGGCAAATGCGCACCGGCGAGGCGTGGCTTGTTACGGGACCTAACGGCGGCGGCAAGGCGGATTTTGTAAAGGCGCTTTCCGGAATTTATTCGGTTGTGCCGAACGCTCCGTCGTCCGTAGAACCGCAAGTGGCAGTTCCGCTCTATTCGTCGGTGTTCGGCGATTCGGTGGAAATAGTGTCGCTTGAGCGCGCTGCCCGCCTTATTCAGGAGGAGCGAGAGAACGATGAGAGCGAATTTGTTGAGGGCGGCGTGGACATTGGGCGCACTGGGCGCATTTTTATTGCAGAGGCGCTTGTAGGCACCATAAAAAAGGGCGCGCCATTACCGGAAGTTGCTCTTCGCCTGGAGACGTTGCCCGAAATAAAATTGTGTGGCGTAGAAAAAATCCTTGACCGCGGATTAAAATATATGTCTACAGGAGAAATTAGACGAACGCTTTTAGCACGAGCTCTAATTAGTGGAAAAAAACTTTTAATTTTGAGCGATCCTTTTGCTGGTCTTGATGTTGAAAGTCGCGAGATCCTTCTGAATTTTTTTAATGTAATTTTCCAAAAGCAGCTTTACGAAAATCCACATCAAACAGATTCATCTCTTCCGTTAATAATTTTAGGAATGGAACGTTTTCACGAAATTCCAG
>ERZ842401.3700-NODE-3700-length-18692-cov-4.502817_pt1 | contig 18692 bp, 17 predicted proteins | sample MGYA00521270_ERZ842401 | MGnify/ENA primary metagenome ERZ842401 (study PRJEB31892, sample SAMEA3878208) | bioreactor metagenome | biome: Moose rumen | place: Sweden | collected 2011-10 | study: EMG produced TPA metagenomics assembly of the PRJEB12797 data set... | reverse complement strand
GTTGAAATTATAAATTCTGTTTATAATTCGGGTAATGAACCTGTTCAAATTCTTTCAAATTTATTGGAATATTTGAAGAATTTGCTGGTTGTAAAAACCTGTTCAAAATCGCTTGTGCCGGAATTAACAAATCTAAACAGTTCTCAAATTGATATATTAAATTCCCAAGCCGAGCAGATTGAACCGCATCAGATTATATTTTTGACGGATAAGTGTTGTGAATATTTAAAAGAACTGAAATTAACGACGACTCCTCAATTGTGGTTGGAAGTCGGAATTATCGATCTGGCAAATTTGACTGATAATACAAAACTTGCCGAACTTCAAAACAGAATTTCAAGGCTTGAAGGCGGTGCGGTTAAGCCGGTAAATGTGTCGCAATTTAAAACTTCACCCGAACCTGTCAAAAAATTTGATGAAACAAAAACTGCCGTGACAAGTCCGATATCAAAAAAATCAGAGCCTAAAGCAGCCGAAAAAGCTTCGGCTAAAATCGAATCGCAAGAAAAAATTATATCTGCCGAAGATGATTTTACTCCGCCTCCTATGTCACAAAAGGCTCAGAAAAATGAACTCGGTACACTTTGGCTTCAACTTCTTGATAATGTTCAGAGTGTTCCAACCCGTACACTTTTGATGCAGTGGGCCAACCCTATTAAAATAACAAAAGAAGAAGTTGAGATAACTTTGAAAAATGAGATGTTATTGAAACAGTTCACAGAAGGTAATAAGCGTGATATGCTTGTAAAAGCCGCTGATTTATTGTTTTCTCAAAAGGATACAAAATTAATAGTCAGACTTCCAAATCCGAATGATGAAATCTTGGATGTTAAAAAAAAAATAACAGGTAATCGTCCTTCAAATTCTGAGCACAAGGTTAATGCTCCAAAATCTGAAACAGCAACTTCACCTGAAAAAGAAGAATTGTCCGAAGTGAAGGAAGATTTTTCTATTGATGAGGATATTCAAATGGAGAGTGAGGATGACGATAGTTCGTCAGAGCAAGATGCCGAAGTTTATAATTCAACCTCGCATTCTGATCAGGTCAATATGGTTAAGCAGCTTTTTGACGGAAAAATTATGGATTAATTGATTGCTATAAATTATTAACAATTGTAACAATTTGTTTTAAAAATTAAAGTTTCAACTAAATAGTACCGATAACTGATGTGTAAGTTACGAACTATTGAAAGGAAACGGCAAAAAATGGGAATGTCAGCTTCACAAGCAAGATTATTGAGCATTACCGCACGCTTGAGTGATAATGAAGCAAGCGCGCAAGCTGTTTCTTTTGCAAAACAAAGATTAGCTGATGAAACTCAACAAATTAATGAAGCGTATAATAAAGCGTTGATGAAAACCAAAATTTCGGCAATTACAGGCTACAATGATTCGGGTGCCGTTTTGGAGGATATTTCTTATGCGCTTTTAACGGATGAAAGAGTAAGAACAGGCAAACAGTACGTTATAACCGATACAAAAGGTCGTGTTCTTGTTGATAATAATGTGGCCAAGGCTTTCCGAGCTTCAAACGGGGATGTAAATATTTTCTTGGCGGAAATGGGTTACACTCAAGCTTCGAATAATATTACGCAAGCAAATGCAACTTCTGAACAACAAGCCGCTATTGAACAGGAAATCGAAAACGCTTGGGATAAATATTATGCATCGGTTGGTATTAAATTTCCTGATGAAGAACATGATTATTCGATGGATGCACTTACGTTTAATTATGTTGTTAATGGGGATTATGGACATGTAACCGTTAAAAAAGCGTCGTTTGTTACAGTGCCTTCTTATGTTGAAGATTCAACTGTAAATGGACTTTACTTGGCCGCTTCAACAACTGATACTCACAAAATCATGGTTGGCGATACTAAATTTAATGCTATTAATCCAAATTTCGGACATGTTGATTGGAGTGTTCCAACTATAATACCTGGAACCGCAACTCAGCCAAATGATTACGCAACTAATCCTGAATTTTATTATCATGATACGGATAGCGGTATGTATTACAAATATTGTTTTGAACAAATTGGTGCAACCGAGCCAAATGATTTTAATGAAAATGATTATTTTATAAGTAACGGAACATATTACAGATATACAAATACATATACTTCAAATGGTCAAGCCATCGTGAATCCGAATACAGGAGATACTTTTTATTTAATGAATGGAACTTTCCCTGCATCTCAATACGTTCCAAATGGTACTTGGCAAGAAGGCGGACCTTATTTAGAAAACGGATATTTAATAAATCGCAATGTAGGTAATGAAATACCATTAAACTATGAAGGTGCTTCATCTGAACAGAGAGAATTGTATGATTATGCTGTAGCACTGACAAAATCTTATTATGTAGGTGCAAGTTATGATACTGTTTCAACAGCTCAGCCTTCAACTTTAGAATTGAAATCTACTGCAGATGATCCTGCATACAAGGCTAACATAAATTATTACAAGAATTTATTTTATAAAATGCAATTGAGCGGATGTTATTCTTACACCAATACAGGTGCAGGAGATGAAAATACAATCCGTGTTGATGATTTAGCCAAAACAGTAATGAAAGACAGTGCGCTTTTGCAGGAAAAAATCAAATCAGGCGAGCTTTATTTGGAATTCTTCTCGGCTTCAGAAAAGAAATTTGTATCAACTACGCTCGGTCAGGATGATACAATTACAGAAGTTGAAGACGAATCAGCTATTGCAAGGGCTGAGGTTAAATATGAACAAGATTTGACTGCACTTGAACAACGTGACAAAAAATTTGATCTTCAATTGAAAAAACTTGATACTGAGCATAGTACTTTGCAAACCGAATATGATTGTATCAAACAAATAATTTCCAAGAATGTTCAAAATTCTTTCAAAACATTTAACGGATAATAACTAACCTAAACTATATTTTCCTATATCGTAACACTGCCGCTATAAAAAGCGGCTTTTATTTTGTTATTTGCTTGAAGTTTCTGATACAACCATTTCTTTTTCTATACCCTGAGAATCAAGAATAAAGTCACACAATTCTCTAACTGCGCCGCGGCCGCCATTTTTTGTTGATACAAAATCACAGATATCCAAAACTTCATCAACTGCATCTTTAGGACAGCAAGCCAGTCCGACTTTTTCTAAAATGCAAATATCAGGAAGGTCATCTCCCATATAAGAAACATTTTCAAATGTGCAATTGTATTTTGCCATAATTTCTTCCAATACAGGCAATTTAAACATTTTTCCCTGATGAATTTCTTTTATTTTTAAATTTTCGGCGCGATGTTTTACGGTACCGTTATTTCTTGCGGTAATTATTGTCGTTATAAATCCTGCATTATTCATTCTGACAATACCGTGGCCGTCTTTTACGTTAAAAGTTTTATATTCAACTCCGTTTTCATCATAAGTCACACCGCCTTCAGTCATCACACCGTCAACATCAAAGGCTACAATTTTTATTTTTTTAGCTTTTTCTATTAAATCTTTTGGATATTCGCGCTTCATAATTTATGCAACCCCCGATTTTAACAGGTCGTGAACGTGAATAACCCCGATCGGGTGATTGCTTTCATCAACAACTGCCAGAGCTGTAATAGAATATTTTTCCATCAGATTAAGAGCGCTTGCTGCGTACTCGTTTTCGGAAATCTTTTTCGGATTTAATGTCATAACATCTTTTACCTTCAAATTTTCGACATTGTGATATTTAATTAAAGTTCTTCTTATGTCACCATCTGTCAAAACTCCGGCAAGTTCATTTGAATTGTTTAAAATCATTGCCATACCAAGTTTGTGTGATGAAATAATTTCGATTGCTTCTGTAAATAATATATTTTCGTTTGCTAACGGTAATTTTTCGCCTGTTATCATCAAGTCTTTAACTTTATAGCGGAATCCCTTACCTAAAGCACCGCCCGGATGGAAAATGAGGAAATCTTCTTCCGTAAATCCGCGCATTTTTAAAAGGCAAACTGCAAGTGCATCACCCATAGCAAGAGTTGCGGTTGTACTTGCGGTAGGCGCTTTATTCAAAGGACATGCCTCTCTTTCAACAGAAATATCCAAAACTACATCGGATGCTGTTGCAAGCGTTGAATTTAAATTCCCTGTCATACCTATCATCTTTACCCCAAATCTTTTAATTAACGGTAAAAGATTGAGTAATTCTTGAGTTTCACCGCTGTTTGAAATTGCAATTACAACATCATCACGAGTGATAATACCGCTGTCGCCGTGGGTGCTTTCTGCAGGATGAAGAAAGTATGAAGGGGTTCCTGTCGAAGTCATTGTAGCGGCAATTTTTCTCCCGATATGACCGGATTTTCCCATTCCTGTAACAATAACACGACCTTTGCAATTAAGCATTATCTCAATTGCTTTATCAAAATCTTCCCCGATACTTTCCTTTAATTTCAGTATTGAATTTGCTTCAATATCAAAAACTTTTTTTGCTAATTCATTTATTTTTGATGTAGTCATAATAACTGTTTCCATTTTTTCCTCATTTATCTGTAGTTTGTAAATTGAAGCGGATAATCATATTTATCTTCATTTTTTCTCAAAAGTCGGATTACCTCTTGTAATGTATCTTTGTCTTTGCCTGATACCCTTACTCTGTCACCTTGGATTGATGATTGAACCTTCAATTTTGAATCTCTTATATCACTTGTAATTCTTTTAGCCAACTCTTGTGAAAGTCCTTTTTTTAGATTAAATACTCTTCTGACCTTTCCGCCAAGTGCATTTTCAATAGCCTGTGCATCAAGAATTCTTATGCTGATATTACGCTTAACAAGTTTTGATTGCAATATATCAACGATATTTCTTAATTTCATTTCATCCGGTGCGGTAATTGTGATCGCTTTATCAGCTTCTAATTCTACTTCCGCACCTGAATCTTTAAGATCAAATCTGGAGGTTATTTCTCTTTTTACTTGATCTACGGCGTTTACCATTTCCTGTTTATCAAATTCTGAAACTACGTCAAAACTGCATTCTTTAGCCATTTTTTACTCCTTAATATTTTAACATTGAAACAATATTGTCTGTTTGAAGATTTAGTTTATCCCGACCTTTTAATTCTGTCAATTCTATTAAAAAGGCTATACCGACGAGATTAGCGCCTGTTTGTTTAACAAGTTTGCAGGCAGCCTCTGCTGTTCCGCCTGTTGCAAGTAAATCATCAACAATCAAAACATTGTCACCTTCTTTGAATGCATCTTTATGAACTTCGATTGTATCTGTTCCGTATTCAAGCTCATAACTTTGTGAATATGTCGGTGCAGGCAGCTTGTTAGGCTTTCTGACAGGAACAAATCCCGCATTCATTTTGTATGCCATCGGCATCCCAATTATGAATCCGCGGCTTTCTATCCCTGCTATATAATCAATTTTTTTGCCTTCAAACTGTTCACATAAGTAATCTATTATATACCTCAAAGTCTCAGGCTCTTTAAGCGCGGTTGTAATATCTCTAAAAAGAATCCCTTTTGCAGGGTAATCTGCGATTTCTCTGATTTTCGATTTTACATCAGTTAATGTTTGTGTCATTTTCTACTCCATTTTTATCTATTCTTAAGTATAATTTTAATCTTATCTTTTGCGTTTTTAATATTTTCTTTTGCAAGTGCTTTTGCTGATTTTAGGCTTTCTTCAGCTTTTTGCTTTGCAAGTTTTAAATTTTCTTTTGCCTTTATAAGAGCATGTTCACTTCTCACAAGCCCGTGGGTTGTTTTACCCCATTTCATATCTTTCTTTGTGAAAATTATTTTTGCACCTATAAATAATACCAGCGGAAACCATATTACAAACAGGTAAAATGTTGTCTGAACAGCTTGCATAAAGGCTTGTGATAATTTCATTTTGTCATAAGTTTTTAGTGCATAAACGGCGGCTGTTAAAAATCCCAAACCTATTACCCCGCCTAAAGTTAATGATGAAAACCAAATTTGAGGCGGTGCGTTTTTAATAATAAATTTGTAAGCGATAATTCCTACTTCTATAAAAAACCATGCCGGCATGATAAATTCCGAAATATAAGCCGTCATATCAAGACTCGCTCTTAAAGACATTTTCTTAGAGGTTAAAACAGGGTAAAAATATTCCAAATACCTTCTTATTGTTCCTTCTAACCATCTTCTGCGCTGTTTAAACAGAGGAAATAAGTAAATTACCCCTTCTTCATATACTTCAACATCAGGGCAAAATCTCACATCCCACCCGTTTATGTGAAGTCTTGTTGACATATCCAAATCATCTGTGATTGTGTAATTATTCCATCCTCCGATATCAACAAGAGCCTCTCTTTTTATAAGTTCTCCGTTTCCTCTTAATTCAACGGCGCCCTTAACCGCATCACGGCCGACCTGACAATGAGTATCTATTGTGTATTCATTATTTTGACAGCGAGTTAAGAAATTCGCATCTTTATTTCTGATTACTTTTCTTGCCTGAACGGCTCCAACATCTTTAGGTTCAAGTGCAGGAATTAACCGTGATAAAAAATCCGGCTTAACTGTTGCATCTGCATCAAAAACGAGTACGGCATCTCCTTTTGCCATAGCGAAAGCATCATTTAATACGGCAGATTTGCCCGGGAAAGCGCCTTCTTGTCTTATTAAAGCTTTTACATTATCATATTTCTTTTCTAAATCTTTTATGACTGAGGCTGTGTTATCCGTGCTTCTATCGTCAATGACAATAATTTCAAAGTTCGGATAATCCATTGCAAGAATGTTTTCCACAGTATTAGTGATAACGGATTCTTCGTTATGTGCAGGAATCATTACGGTTACAAACGGTTTGTAGTCTTCATTTATTGCAGGCGGATTCTTCATTAATCTTCTGCTTTTTATTTTATAAGCAAGGTTTAAGGCAATAGCATATAGAGCCATTAAACCTACCAAAATTCCTAATCCCCACCGGGTATAACTCTGAAAACCGTATATAAATAAGGTCAAACAGCAAATTATAATTACCAGTAAAATTCTTTCTTTCATTAATATCCCTCAGCAATTCTTACCTCTATATTTTATCAGAACTGAATTAAAATAATCAATAAATCGTAATAAATCCTTACCTTTTGCAATATTAAATTGAATTTATTTTCCCGCTGAAACGCAAGAAGAAATTGCATCAATTAGCCTTTTAACTCTAACAATTTCAAGATTTTTTATTCCCCCTGGTACTTCATTTGAAAAAGGAATTATTGCCTTTTTAAATCCGATTGCGGCTGCTTCATTTAGACGCTTTTCGAGGTTATTAACCGGATGAATTTCTCCTGTTAATCCTATTTCGCCCATGATTACCGTGTTATCGTCAACCACAACGTCCCTCGCACCCGTTGCAACGGCTATTGCAACTGCTAAATCCGCTCCCGGTTCATCTATATTCATTCCGCCTGTTACATTTACATAGACATCCTGCTTTGAAAGATTTAAACCAACTCTTTTTTCCAAAACCGCAAGAATTTGTAAGAGTCTGCTTGTGTCAACGCCGTTTGTAACCCTTCTTGGCGCAGCATAAGGTGTTGTCCCGACCAGTGCTTGTATTTCAACAATTAGAGGTCTGGTTCCTTCATTTGTTGCAACAATGGCGCTTCCCGGGGTTTGAACTTTCGATCTTTCCGCTAAAAACATTTCATTCGGATTGGTTATACATTTCAATCCTTCTTGTCCCATCTCGAAAATCCCAACTTCCGTTGTATTTCCAAAACGGTTTTTGATAGGTCGTAAAAGCCTGTATGATTTATATTTATCCCCTTCAAAATAAATTACGGTGTCAACAATATGTTCAAGTACCTTCGGCCCTGCTATATTACCTTCCTTTGTAACATGCCCTATTACTATTGTTGTTATATTCTTTGATTTTGCAATATGCATTAAGGTATTGCAGCATTCTCTTATCTGTGAAACGCTTCCTGCCGTGCTTTCAACGTTATTTGAATATATAGCCTGAATACTGTCAACGACTATAAAATCAGGTGAAATTTCTTCAATTTGAATTTTTATATTTTCCAAATTAGTTTGCGGATAGATATAAATATTATCGGAATTAATTTTCAACCTGTCAGCGCGTGATTTTACCTGATTTGAACTTTCTTCCGCAGAAATATACAGAATTTTTCTGCCTGCTTGTGAAAGTTTTCCGCAAGTTTGCAGGGTAAGAGTTGATTTTCCGATTCCGGGATCTCCCGCCAGAAGTATTAAAGAGCCCTGCGTAAATCCGCCGCCCAAAACTCTGTCAAATTCTGAAATATCAGAAGGTATTCTAAATGTCTCATCTATATTTATATCTTTTAATAGCTGCGGCTTTTCGGTATTTAAAAATTCGTTTGCCGAAGCATTTGAATCTTTGCCGCTAAATGTCGTTTCTTCAACCAAGCTTCCCCAAGCTCCGCAAGAAGGACATTTCCCTAAATATCCTGCGGTTTCGTATCCGCATTCCGTGCATATCCATTTTGATTTTACTTTTACCATAAACCAAGTTTATTACCCGAAAATTGCATTGTCAAATATTTAAGTTTCTCCAAAAACTTTTTAAAGCGCCAAGTTTATTTTTCTGATGCGGAATACTTGCTTCTTTATAAAATTTTCTGTAATTTTCTATAATATTATTCGGCAAATTTTCGCCGGTTTCAAGGGTATCTGCTATCATCATTAAATAATCGTCCTGCTCTTGTCGATAAAGGGAATCTCGTCTCCTTAAATCTTCGTCCGCTTCATAATGCATCAAAGCATGATAAGCCGCCTCTATACTGCTATCTTCAGTGTCAGGCGGAAATTGGTTTATTGCTTCCCGTACACTCAAATCTCCGACAAGAACAAATCGTATCAAACTTGCCGTGGCTATTCGGTTATTCTTAAAATTCTTAATACTCATCTTAGCAAACTAAATCGCTAAGGCATTGAGTTTCAATAAAGTTTTGTATTTCTCTGTAATTACCGCCAAAGAATTGATTTGCAACTTCTTTAATAGATTCTTGAGCCATTTCTGACTTTGTCATTGTTGTAGAATAGAAAAACTTTTTGCCTTTTTTGTATCTTACCAAAACCGATTTGGCAACAAGTCTGTCCATAACCGTTTTAACCGTTGTGTAAGCTCTTACTATACCATTTTTTCCCATAGAATCAACAACATCTTGTATTGTAATGTCGCTATCCGTTGAAGACATTGACCAAAATGTGTTTAAAATTTCAATTTCTAGTTTTCCACACGTCATAAATTTAGACCTTCTGCATTTTTAACTGCTAACAGTGTAACATATATCTAATAAAAATAGTACGTATGTAACAAAAAATTTACAAATTCTAAATTTATCGGCAATTATTTAAGAAAAATTTTGTTTATATAAATGTTGGAAATTTTTAGGGGAATATTATGGGATATTTAAATGTTGATTCGATTGGTGCATTTGGTTTAAATGCAGGATTTGCAAAGGTACAGGCTAAAAATAAGTCAAATGTGTCTGTGAGCTTGTTTGATTTTAAAAATAAAAATGTAAATGTAAATGTTGTCGATGAGCCTATCAAGGGAAAAAAAGAAGAATACAGAATTGATGATAATAATTACGATGTATTTGAATTTTACGATAACGGAATAATAAAGTCGCACGAAGAATGCCGGCTTGATTATGGAATAACCACCTCAAATACCCAAAACAGTTTTGATGACGGATATTACGTTAAATCAAAATATGAATTTGATAAAGCAGGCAATCCTATTAGACAAATTGTTTACAATTTCAAAGATCCGTTTCAAATTGAACAAATTGACAATTATATATATGAAAACGGGCAATTATCAAGGGTTCAAGTTGTCGATGCCTCAGGTGAAATTTTAGAGGAATTTGATGCAACAGACTATTATAGGGAAATGGTTGAAAAAGGTATTCCGGAAAAGAATGAACCGCTGCAAACATTACGTCAAAATAATATTAAATAATTGCAGATTTTTCATTTATTGCATTTTCAATTTCATCAATAATCATTTCAGCGGTAGCAATATGGTTTTCAGCTTCTGTAATAGGTCGTCCGATAACCATATAGTCAACTCCTGAAAGAATAGCTTCTCTCGGGGTATCCACCCTGACTTGATCGTTAACCACTGACCAGACAGGGCGGGTTGCAGGGCATAGAATTATAAAATCATCGCCCATTTCTTGGCGAATTCGTCTTGCTTCTTCTGCTGATGCTACAACTCCGTTAAGCCCGCAATCTTTTGCAACATGAGCCAATTGCAGTACATAATTTTCTATCCCTTCTTTTACACATAATTCTGTTGTTAATGTACGTTGTCCAAAACTCGAAAGGAGTGTTACTCCCAAAATTTTCGGAGGTTCTATTCCTAAATCTTTTGCGGTTTGTCTTGCTGTTTTAACGGCTGATGATACCATTTTTGAGCCGCCTTGAATGTGTACATTAAATAAATCTATTCCGTTTCTGACAAGACTTGCACAAGCTTTATCCACTGAATACGGAATATCATGAAATTTGCAGTCAAAATAGCATTTCGCACCCAAATTTTCTATAACTCTAAATGCTTCAAACCCGTAGTTGACTATTAACGGAAGTCCTATCTTAAAGTAGCCTACGTAATCTTTTAATTCATCAACGAGTTTTTCTGCTTCATTCAGCGTATCAACATCTAATGCAAGTATAATTTTGTTTTTTGCGTCGTTTGTCATAAGCCCCCTAAATTTATTCGTGTAAAGTTTAACATCCGAATAAAATAAAATCAAGAGTCTAAATATTATTGTCTTATGGAAAATTTTGTTTTTGGGGTTAAATGTTATGGAAACTTAACATCAAAGCCTTATTATAAAAATTGTTGTTTAATATAATAAGTATTACTCAAAGGATAAATGATATATGACTGATGAAATGAAGCGAAAAGTTATTGATATTTTTTCTCGTCACAATAGTGATTTGCCTCAAAAAAGCAGTGAAAAGATAAAGTTTTATGCGGGATATAATTATGTAAGGATTGACAAAGACGCAAACGGAAATAAATTTAATCGGGAGCATTTGTTAAAATATTCTCAAAATTGCAGATATATAGTAAGAGTAATGCGAGAAGTCGGTGGGCAGGTTGTTTTATATAATTACGATGTACCGACTTCCGGGCTTGTAGAATTTTTAAAATCCTTTGAGGATAAAACTCTTGATGGTGAAATAATTGAGCTTGATAAATATTTTCCGGAGGATTTAGCTTAAATTTTATGAAGAATAACTTTTTTGAAGAATATAACTGCAAACTTTTTGAATGTACAAAACCCTATCAATATGTCGGCGGAGAATTTTTGTCGGCAAATAAAGATTTTGACAGCGCAAAAGTTAGAGTGGCACTTGCATTTCCTGACAAGTATGAAATAGGAATAAGTAATTTAGGCTTAAGAGTTTTATACGGGCAAATAAACAAATGCGAAAACTATATGGCAGACAGAGTTTATGCTCCCCAACCTGATTTTGAAGTAGGCGAGCTTTATACGTTGGAAAGTAAAAGAGCAGTGAAGGATTTTGATGTTGTCGGGTTTTCCCTTCAATATGAAATGTCGTATCCTACGGTTTTAAAAATGCTTGAAATGTCAAAAATTCCTTATCGCTGTGAAGACAGAGATGAAAATTTTCCGATAATAATTGCAGGCGGTCCGTGTACGTTTAATCCTTTACCGATGAGCGATTTTATCGATGTGTTTATAATTGGGGATGGTGAAGATTCAATTGTTGAAATTTGTGAGATATTAGAGCGTACAAAAGATTTACCTCGACAAAAGCGTATTGAAGCATTGTGCGAAGGTGAAAATTCGGGCAGATGGTCAAAATCAGTCGGCGGAGGTGTAAAAAAAAGGATAGCACAACTGAATTATGATTCGGCATTAAAAGAATATCCTATTCCGTTTTCAACCTCTGTTCAAGATAGAGCGGTTATTGAAATTCGCAGAGGCTGCGGGAGAATGTGCAGATTTTGCCAGCCCGGGCATGTTACCTTGCCTTTAAGAGAGCGTCCTGCTGATGATATTATTAAAATTACAAAAGAACTTGTTAAAAATACGGGTTATGAAGAATATTCCCTTCTTTCTCTTTCATCAAATGACTATACAAACATAAATCCCGTTGTAAAGGAATTAAACAGTGAATTTGCCGATAAAAAAATATCGGTATCGCTTCCTAGTCAAAGGATTGACGGATTTAATCTTGAACTAGCTCAAATGGTTCAAAGTGTCAGAAAATCGACAATGACACTTGCGCCTGAGGCAGGAAGTCAAAGACTTCGGGATGTTATTAAGAAAAATATTTCTGATGATGAAATAATCAATGTAATAAAAACTCTATATGAAAACGGTTGGTCGAAAGTTAAATTATATTTTATCTGCGGGCTTCCGACTGAAACTTTAGATGATATGGATAAAATGGCATATCTTCTTGAACGTATAAAGTGGCAGTGTAAAAATCTTAAACGTGAAAAAGGCTTAAAACACGGTATGGATATAACCTGCACTCTTTCTATTCTTGTACCAAAACCGTTTACACCGTTTCAATGGTTCGGACAAATGGCTGAAGATAAAGTTAAAGCACATATATACAGACTTAAGGATAAAACAAAACATATAAAAGGTTTAAAAATAAATTACCATGACAGTATTATGTCAAAAATTGAAGCCGTGTTAACCCGTGGGGATGACAGCCTTTGTAAATATATTGAACTGCTGTATAAAAAAGGATGCTATCTCGATGCTTGGGGAGAATATTTTGATGAAAATATTTGGAAAGAAACCGCCGAGGAATTAAATATAAGTCTTGACGAATCAGCAACAAGAAAATTTCTGCTGGATGAAGATTTGCCGTGGGATTTTATTGATATAGGTGTTGATAAAGACTGGTTTAAATCGGAATATAAAAAAGCACTTGAAATTAAAGACACAGGCGAGATGCAATTTCAGCCGACCTGTCAGCAAAAGTGTGTAAATTGCGGGGTATGTAAAAATTTGAATGTCAAAAAAGTTTTTGATAAGCCGTATATCGCAAAAATTTCTGATGTTAAAAGAGTTGCAAAAGATAATTCTAAAACAAGACGTTTTAGGATAAAATTGACTAAAACAGGAATTTTAAAATATTTTTCACATCTCGATTGGCAAAATACTTTCTTTAAGGCGGTTCAGCGCTCGGGATTAGATGTTGCCTATTCACAAGGGTTTAATCCTACAATGAAAATATCTATGGGAATTGCACTTCCTTTGTTTGAAGAAAGTTTGTGTGAACTTGTTGATATTGATATTTTTGATGATTTAACTTCTGATGAATTAAAAAATATTTTGCAAAAATATTTGCCTGACGGTTGCAGAATTGTTAATATTAGCGAAATAAAAGAAAGGGGACAAAGCTTTAAAGCTATTGATATTACTGCGCAATGGGCAGAATATAAAATTGATTTATGTAAAAATCAAAAAATACCCCTTTACGAGATGAAGGATTTTGTGTATAATACAAACAGAGTTCTTTCGGGCGAAGAAATTGTTATCGCAAAGAAAGACAAAAAAGGTTTATTAAAAACAACAAACTTTAAAAATTCTGTAAAATCGTATGAATTTAGAGATGATAGTTTGTTCATAATATTAAAAACCGGTCAGAAAACTGATGTGCCGGCACTTAGGGCAGATATTTTGATGGAAAAAATTGCGCCTGAAATCATGTTTAATATTGTGCGTACAAGGTTTTTTGACGAAAATATGCAAGTGTTATAGTATTGGAAAAAGGATATTTTAATGGCAAATTTTAACAGAAATCGTAGAAATTTTAATCAAAATTCTAAAAAGAATGAGCAAAACGTGAAAAACGGTGACAACAAAATTATTATTGCAGAGCGTGATAATATCGCAGCAGTACTTGAAAACGGAAAGGTAACTGATTTTTATATTCATAGAGGTGATGTGTTACTTGGGGATGTTTATTTGGCAACAGTAGATAATATTTTACCGAGTATTGATGCGGCATTTGTAAATGTCGGTACCGATAAAATGGGCTTTTTACATGCCGAAGATGTTATGGGCAAGGGCTCACTAAAAGAAAAACTTTCACCTAAGCAAAAATTAATTGTTCAGGTTGTAAAAGAGCCTACAGGTCACAAAGGCCCAAGAGTTACCACTGAAATAAGCCTTCCGGGCAGATTTTTGGTTTTAATGCCTTATGAAACAGGTGTTAGCATAAGTAAAAAAATCGAAAATTCAAAAGAACGTGCAAGACTTAAATCTATTGTAAATCTTATAAAACCTGTTGGGGTTGGAGTAATTATCAGAACGGAAGCAGAAGGCCTTTCGGAAGCAGATATTCAGGAAGATTTGGAAATTTTGCTTGAAAAATGGAATAATATTATAACTTCAGCTGAAACTCTTGATCCTCCAAATTTGGTTTATCGTGATCAGGATCTTTTGTATAGCGTAATTCGTGAAGCATGTACTGAGGATACAAGAGAAATTGTTGTTGATACTCCGTTTGCTCTAAATCGTGTACAAAATATTTTACAAAATTGGCATATGGCTAAAAATGTAAACGTAACATTGTACAAAGGTAATGATCCTGTGCTTGTTGCATATGACATTCATAAAGAGATAAAAGCGGCACTGAATATTAAGGTTAACTTACCATCCGGCGGATATTTATTTATTCAGCAGACTGAAGCGCTTACCGTAATTGATGTAAACTCTGGAAAATTCATAAGTTCGGCAACTCAAGATGAAACTATTCTGAAAACAAATATCGAGGCAGTTCATGAAATCGCCCGTCAATTAAGATTGAGAAATATCGGCGGAATGATTATTATTGATTTCATCGATATGATTACGCGTGCGGATAAGCTTGCGATGATGGAAGAGTTGGAAATTGCGCTTGAACCTGACAAGGCAAAACCTCAGGTTGGTCAGCTTTCTGATTTGGGACTTGTTGAATTAACCCGTCACAGACAAGGTCAAAGTTTGTCTGAAATCTTTACAAAACGTTGCCCTCACTGTCAGGGCAGCGGTTACTTTATGAATGAATTCAACTTCGCAACCCCTACTGCTGAAGGTGAATACCGCGCTAAACAGGCAAAAATTAAAATGCCTGTAAATAACGGAAATAACAAAGCAAAATTTGAAGCCAGACCTGAACAAAATTCGGAACAAACAGGTGAAATTCAAGAAGTTTCTTCAAACAGCGTAGATGTTGAAAATCCTTCAATATCTGCAGGTGAAGTTGTTGAAGTAAAAAATAACAAGCATAATCGCAGAGATAGATTTAATAAAAATCGTAAACCAAATAAAGATGAAGTCGTAGAAAATAATGACGAATCTGCAGTTGAAATGTTAAAAACTCAAGCAGAATCCGTTGTATCTCAGGAGAATAAACCTTCAAGACAGGTTAAGGGCAGGGTAAAAAAATCTTTGAAAGTGCAGGTTAAAGAAAATAAAGAGGAATTAGTTGAGGCTGTAAAAGAGCCTGAACTTGCTGAAGATGCAAAGCCTAAAAAATTGCCGAGAAAAGCTAAGAAAAATACCAAAAAAGCTGCTATAAAGGCTGAAATTGAGCAGACAAAAGCTGATGAGGAAAAATCTAAAGTTGATTCTTCCAATGTGGTCGAAAAGAAATCGCGTAAGCGCAGAACAACCAAAAAAGAGGTAAAAGTTGAGGAATAAATTTAATACTTTAAAGGCGATATTAATAAGCGGCATTATTTTGATGAGTATTAATGCCGCTATGGCTGATCCGCTTGCAGGGTATTTAACTCCAAAGCAGGTGATAATAAGATTTGCTATTGTGATGGGGTTGGTTGTTGTTTCTTCAATTTTTATTTTTATTGCGCTTATGATTGTAAAGCGTGCAAAAATGCCGAAGGTCGGGAAATATGAGCCGATTAAAAAAACTCCTCTAAAAACTCCGGAAACAGTCGTAGAGTCAATTGATTTTTATATAAATAAAAACAGATTGTAATTTTTTGAGTTTTAAAATTTAAAAAATGTAACAATATGTTGTCAGGTGTGGCAAATATTTTTTTCTCATGATTTAAATAAACAGAAATTGATATTATGTTACCCTAAAATTTATTAAACAAGAAAAGCAGGCAAGTATGAAAATTCAAAGTATAGTGAATAACCTTAATGTCGGACGAGTTAACCGTTTTATGGATAAGTATGTTTCGATAGCTGAAAGCCCTATTACAAATGAAATTAATAAAATGAAATATCCTCTTGCGTTATATGCAAAAGATAATAATGTTTTTGTTAATCTTTATCAACCTGATTGTATAAACAATGAAAATATTTATAACCTTGTTATTACTCCTTTAAAGAGAAATTTTAATGATATTTTTGTAAAACGTCTTGAAATTAATCCTGAAAATAAATTTATTCGGACAGCCAGCAAAAAAGTTATTGTGCCTTGTGAGCATATGCCTAATTTGCGTGTTATGACTTATGGCGAGCAAAAAATTGAAGATGGCGTTGTAAGCCATATTTTCAGAGAAATTCAAGATGCTGTTTCAAAAATTTACGGATAATTTGTTATAAATTATTAACAACAAATTAAAAGTATGTTATTATTAGCATATGGAAAATTTGACTGGAAACGGACATCCAAAAGGATTATATTTACTTTTCTGATGCTCATTGTGATCCGGATCGGTTCCGAACTTCCCATCCCGGGAATTAACCGCGAGGTGTTCCAGCAGTGGTTCCAGAGCAAGTCGAATGATGCGTTCAGCTTTTTCGATGCGGTAACCGGCGGATCGTTTCTCAATATGGCGGTGTTTGCACTCAATATTACGCCATACATTAACTCTTCTATTATCATGCAGCTTCTCACAATCGCGATTCCGAAGCTGGAGGAGATGCAGCGTGACGGAGAAGAGGGCAGGAAGAAAATCGTAGAGATCACCCGTTATCTGACGGTGGTGCTGGCACTGGTGGAGGCAATCGCAATGGCGATTGGCTTCGGAAGAGCCGGATATCTGACGGAATTTACCTTCCTGAATACGCTGATGATCATTGTGACACTGACCGCAGGCTCCGCAGTTTTGATGTGGATTGGTGAGCGGATTACAGAGAAGGGAATCGGAAACGGTATCTCCATCGTCCTGATTATCAACATTATCGCCCGTATGCCGGATGACCTGGCTTCCCTCTATGAGCAGTTTGTGGCAGGAAAGACGGTTGCGCGTATGGTGCTTGCGATTGTCATCATCGCGGCGATTATCCTGCTTACGGTAGTGCTCGTCGTGCTGCTGCAGGGCGGCGAAAGACGAATCCCGGTGCAGTACAGCAAGAAAATCCAGGGGAGACGTCAGGTAGGCGGTCAGTCCACGCATATTCCGTTGAAGGTGAATACCGGCGGTGTTATCCCGGTCATTTTCGCACAGTCCCTGATGCAGTTCCCGGTGGTTATTGCACAGCTCCTCGGAGCGGGGAACGGTACGGGAGTCGGAAGCTGGATTCTTCGGATGCTCTCACAGTCCAACTGGTGCAACCCGGCTCAGCCGGAATACACGATTGGTCTTGCCATTTACATCGCACTGATTATCGCATTTGCCTACTTCTATACCTCGATTACCTTTAATCCTCTGGAAATCGCGGATAATATGAAGAAGGCAGGTGGGTTTATCCCGGGCATCAGACCCGGCAAGCCGACCAGCGACTATTTGCAGAAAATTCTGAATTACATCGTATTTATCGGAGCGGTAGGTCTTTCCTTTGTCACGTTTCTGCCGATTTTCTTCAACGGTGTATTCGGAGCGAGCGTTTCCTTCGGAGGAACCTCCATCATCATCGTGGTCGGTGTCGTCATTGAGACGATAAAGCAGGTGGAATCGCAGATGACGGTTCGGTACTACAAAGGCTTTTTGAACGATTAACCATTGAGGTTGTCGCATTAGTTACATGTCACGTACGTAACATGTAGAATTTGCACAGAAGTTCGAGTTAGTAGTTCAGAGCCAGGTGCCAGAAAAATACTTTTTCTGGCACTGTGGGCTCTCGCCCGAAAGATTTGTGCCTAGATGCGTTATGGAATGCTAGCATTCCAAATGCATCTTGACACAAATCATCCTGGCTCTGAACTTGTGCAAATCATGCATGCGGCTTTCGCCGCATGATGCTAATGCGACAACCCCAACGTGCTATTTAAGAGGGGGTAAAGGGATGAAGATCATCATGCTGGGCGCTCCGGGCGCCGGAAAAGGCACACAGGCAAAGCAGATTGCTGACAAGTATGGGATTCCGCATATTTCCACCGGAGATATCTTCCGTGCCAATATCAAGAACGGAACCGAGCTTGGAAAAAAGGCAAAGGAATACATGGATCAGGGGGCGCTGGTGCCGGATGAGCTGACCTGTGACCTGGTCATGGACCGGATCGCGGAGGATGACGCAAAGAAGGGCTTTGTCCTGGACGGTTTCCCACGTACGATTCCGCAGGCAGAGGCACTGACGGCAGCACTTGAAAAGATCGGACAGAGCATGGACTTTGCTATTGATGTCGATGTGCCGGATGAGAATATCGTAAACCGCATGAGCGGACGGAGAGCCTGCGTTGGCTGCGGCGCGACCTATCATATCGTAGCGGCACCGCCAAAGACAGAGGGAAAATGCGACCGCTGCGGAGGAGACCTTATCATCCGGGATGATGATAAGCCGGAAACCGTGGAAAAGCGGCTTGCAGTCTATC